>JGI12109J20283_10001128_pt1 | contig 140833 bp, 102 predicted proteins | sample ElkSlonscriptome_12_FD_20283 | JGI IMG/M metagenome (IMG submission 20283) | reverse complement strand
GGGCAAGCCGATCGCGGTGGTGGGGTTCTCGGCGGGGAGCTTCGCGGCGCCGGCGGTCGCGGCGGCGCTCGACGAGCGATTTCCCGAGGCGGCGATTCCGCTCGTGCTGGTGGGCGGCGGCGGCGACGTGCTCTCGGTGGCGATGGACAGCACGCTGACGAACGGCGGGTTGGACGTGGTCGAGAAGGGCGAGCGGTTGCCGGAGAGCGTGCGTGATTCGCTGGTCGAGGCGTATCGCGGGCGTTCGCAGCTCGACCCATTGCGGTCGATGGCGGCGCTGCGGGATCGGCCCGCGTTGGTGGTCATCGGCAAGCGAGATCGGATGGTGCCGACCGAAGCGGGCCGGGCGTTGGCGGCGGCGCACGGCGGGGCGGATCGGCTGATGTTCTCCGGCAAGCACATGGAGCTGTTCTTCTTCCTGCCCGGGCAGCGCGGGCGGATCGTGCGTTGGATCGAGCGGGCGGCGGGGCTCGGCGACTGACCAGCCGCGCGACGAGCGCGCCGGCCGTCCGACGGCCCGCGGAACGTGGGCTGCGCCGTCCGTCCCGTCGTCGTCGATACACTCGGGCGATGGCGCGGCACACGCTGACGATCGCGGTGTATCAGGAGTCGACGGGCTGGGAGTTGTCCGACGAGCACGTGGCGGCGATCCGTCGGGCGGCCGAGTCGTCGGGGGCGGAGGTCGCGGTGACGGCGGTGTCGACGACGGCGCAGTTGATCGCGGTGCTGCCGCAGACGACGATGCTGGTTGGTCTTCCGCTGACGGGCTCGCAGTTCCGGACGCACGGCGGCGCGGTTCGCTTCGTGCAGTTGACCGAATCGCTCGGCGATTCGGCGTCGGCGTTGGTCGAGCGGTTGGACGAGCGCGACGCGTCGGGCGGCGGCGGGGGCCTGCGCGTGTGCACGGCGGCGAGCATCCGGGCGCCGTTCATCGCCGAGCATGCGCTGGGTCTGACGCTGAGCACGCTGCGTCGCTTGGCGGGCGCGGTGCGGGCGCAGTCGGAGCACTATTGGTCGGCCGCGGAACTGGCGCCGCTGATCCGGCCGCTGCGGGGCATGACGGTGGGGGTGGTGTCGATGGACGCGACGGGCGACGAGATCGCGTGCCGGCTGCGGCCGTTCGGGGTGAACGTGATCCAGACGCTGGCGGCCGGGCAAGGCCCGCGGGAGACGCTGGACCACGAGGCGTGCGGCACGTTCGCGGCGCCGGGCTCGACGGAGTACGTCGCGTTCGAAGAGGCGGCGTCGATCCTGCCGCGGAGCAACGTGTTGATTCTGGCGGCGCCGACCATTCCGCGCACGGTCGGGCTGTTCTCGAAGCGCGATCTGGAACGATTGCCCGACGACGCGGTGATCGTGGACGTAACGCGGGGCGGTGTGATCGAATCGAACGTGTTGCTGCAGGCGTTGCGTCCGCGGCACGGTCGGCTGGGTCAGTCGGGCGCGCAGTTCACGGCGCAGCGGACGGACATCTCGGGGAACATGTTCGCGTCTCGGGCGCCGAACACGTTCCGTTCGGATCGGGGCGAGACGTCGGCGAAGCCGCCGCGTGCGTCGAAGGGCGTGCGCTCGTCGCGGGTGTCGCGGGCGTCGATGCGATTGCTGAACGCGTTCCGCGCGAAGGACGCGCAGGCGCGGAATCCGTACGCGTATCGCGGTGGGGAGGACGCGCGGTTCGCGGCGCTCGACGGGTTCGAGACCAAGCCGCTGCCGGCCGCGTCGCCGTTCTGGACGATGCCGAACGTGGCGGTGACGCCCGGCGTCGCCTCGGCCGGACGCGGCTATTGGGAGCACGCCGTCACCGTGCTGGGCGAGAACGTTCGGGCGTATTTAGAGCAGCACCCCGATGCGCCGGACGCGTCGGACGCGCCGGACGCGTCGGACGCGCCGGACGAGGGCGGCGCGGGCGACGCGACGGGCGGCGGCCCACGCGAAGTCGCGCCGCTGCGCGATGAACTGACGGCCGAATGGTGGCATGGGCCACGCGAGACGACGGACTGATCCGCGCGATGATTCTTTCCGCTCGATGAGTCTTCAAAGGCGGCGAGGGGTGCGAGGCGGGCGACGTTGACGCTACATTTTGATTGTCGCCGCCCCGTGTCGGCGTGATGGGGGGACGATCCGCGAGGGGCCGCTCCGCGTCGAGCGGCTGAATGAGAAGGCGGCGATGCCGCGCGTCGATCGCGATGACGGACATTCGGCGTCGGACCGCCTGCCGCCCGGCGTGTGGTGGCTTGGGGCGGCGCTGTGCGGCATCGTCGCGGCGCCGTTCCGATGGACGAGCGACCAAGCGCCGCCGAGCGCGTGGCTGTTCGCGGCGGCGGCGGCAGTCGCGGCGGCGGGGCTTGCGCGGTCCGTGCTTTGGCGTCGGGCGGACCGGCGAGCGGCCGAACGCTTGGGTGATCGGGAGTCTGCGGGCCGACCGCGGGCGTCGACGCTGCTTGCAATCGCGCTGCTCGCGGCCGGCTGGGCCACGCTGCGGTTGCACGAGTCGCCGCTCGACAGCCTCCGTTGGCAGTTGGACGGCGAGCGTGTGCTGCTGCGCGTCGAGGGTCGGGTCGCGACGACGCCGCGGGTCGGGGCGCGACAGGCGGGCGCGCTGGCGGAGGCGGCGCGCTACAACCCGTCGGTCGTGCGGTTCGTGCTGGACGCGCGGGCGGTCTTCGAGATGCCGCCCGGAGACGCGAGCGACGAAGCGAGGCGCGTGGCGGATTCGGAAGCGGCGCCGACCCGATCGGTCCGCGGCAAGCTTTGGGTGCGCGTGGACGATCCCGCGGCGGCCGAGCGGTTGCGTCTCGGCGAGACGGTGCGGGTGACGGGTTGGGCCCGAGGCTTGACGGCGCCGAGCAACCCGGGCCAGCCGGACTTTCGCGGGTGGTCGAACGAGCGCGGTTTCGTGGGCTCGCTGGCGGTGCCGGACGGGGCGCTGATCGAGCGTATCGCGCGATCGGGAGCGGACGGGGTCGGCATCGGCGGCTGGCGGGACTGGGCGTCTGCCGTGGAGCGTCGGCTCGACGCGGCGCGGTCGGCGGGGCTGACCGCGATCGGCGGGAGCGACTCGTCGGCGGAAGAGCGAGGGGCCGAGCGGTCGGCGCTGCTCGGGGCGTTGTTGCTGGGCGAGCGCGAAGGCGCCGCGTCGGACGAACTGGCGAGGGCGTATGCGCGCGTCGGGGTGGGGCATGTCCTGGCGATCTCGGGGCTGCACCTCGGCTTGCTGGTCGGCATGGTGATGTTCGCGGTGCGGCTGACGGGAGATCGGCCTCGGCTGGAGTTGATCGTCGCGCTCGTGGCGGTGGCGGCGTTGCTGCTGTTCGTTCCCGCGCGGACGCCGATCTTGCGTGCGGCGTTTCTCGCGGCCGTGCTGATCGGCGGGGCGCTCGCCGGTCGGCGGTACGGGGCGGTGCAGGTGTTGAGCCTTGCGGCGATCGCGTTGCTGGCGTTGCGTCCCGCGGACGCGTTCAACCCGGGGTTCCAGTTGTCGGTGGGCGTGGTGGCGGCGCTGATGCTGCTGGCCGATCCGATCGCGACGCGTCTCCGGCCGCGGCGCACGTTCGACGCGCGTCGGCGGACGAGCGCGGCTCGTTCGCTGTGGCGGTACGGCGTCGATGCCGCGGTCGCCTCGACGGTCGCGTGGCTGGTCGCGTCGCCGGCGATCGCTTGGCACTTCGGCTACGTCACGCCGCTCGCGCCGGTCGTGACGCTGGCGATCATGCCGGCCGTGGCGCTGGCGCTCGGGCTGGGTTACGCGGGGCTGATCGGCGCCGCGCTCGCGGCCGGGTTGGGCTTCGGAAGCGGGCTCGCCGATCTGCTGCTGACGCCGGCGGGCTGGGCGGCGGACGCGATGAACGCGATCGTGCTCTTCGCCGACGGTTTGCCGGGGGCGACGCTGCGGCTGGGCCCGATGCCCGCGGCGGCGGCCCTTGCGGCGACGGTCGTGCTCGTCTGGCAGTGCGCCGCGTTCGCGCGCAGCGAGCGGTATTTCCGAGACGTTCGGTCGCGGCGGGCGGCGTGGGCGCGTCACGGCGCGACCGGCGCCGTCGCGCTCGGCTGCGTCTGGCTGGCGCTGTCTCCGACGCTGCCGGAGGGGGTGGCGATGCGCGTGCACGCGCTGGCGATGGGCGACGGCGACTGTTACGTGCTGCGGTCGGGCGAGGAGGCGCTGATGATCGACTGCGGCAGCGTGTGGCTCGGCGCCGGACGCGAGACCGTTCCCGCGGCGGTGCGGGCGCTGGGCGTGCGACGGGTGCCGCGCGTCATCGTCACGCACACCGACCTCGACCATTTCTCCGCGCTGGCGGATTCGGCTCGCCGGCTCGGCGTGCGCGAGGTCTTGGTGCACGAGAGCTTTCTGGAGAGGATCGAGGCGGCGCCGGGTTCGGCCGAGGCGACGCTGGCGGAGTCGCTCACGCGGCGAGGCGTGCGGTTCGGCGCGATCGCGGCGGGCGACGTGATCGAACTCGGAGAGGCGCGACTGCGTGTGCTGCATCCCGCGGCGAGCTTTCGAAGCGAACGCGACAACGAGCAGTCGCTGGTCGTCGAGGCGAGCGTGGCGACGACCGACGGCGGGCGCGTCGCGGCGCTGTTTACGGGCGACGCGACGGGCGAGGCGCTCGCCGCCGCGCGGCGGGGGCTCGACCCCGAGGCGTCGGTCCTGGTCGTCACCGCGCCGCATCACGGCAGCGCCGACCCCGACGCGGTGGCGCTGTTGACCGAGTTGCGCGCGCCGGTGGTGGTGCAATCGACCGGTCGGCGGCGCATCGACCCGCCGGCGTACGCCAGATTGGCGTCACTCGTCGAATGGCTCGACACGGCCCGGAACGGCGCCGTCACAATCGAGATCGACCGCGACGGCGGCGTCACGACCGAGACGTTCGCGGGTAGATCGGATGACGAAAGCCTCGAAAGGAGATAGCGATGGCCAAGCGTGCTTCGAGAAGTGGCGGGTCGGGCAAGAGCGGGTCGGGTAAAGGCGGCAAGAAGAGCGGCGGTAAGCCCGGCGGTACGCGGGCGAAGAGCGGCGACGAGAAGAAGAGCGGCTCGAAGAAAGTGGCTCGGCGGACGCGGAGCGCCGGGCGGTCGGCGGCGCCGGCGCGGCGTGCGACGCCGGGCGAGCCGTTTCGCATCCTCTGCATCGACGGCGGCGGCATCCGCGGCATCGTCCCGGCGGTCCTCCTCCGAGAGATCGACCTCCGCCTTCAGGAGCGCGACCCCGCCGGCCCGCCGCTCGGCGAGCGGTTCGACCTCATCGCCGGCACGTCCACCGGCGGGCTGATCGCGTTATCGCTGGCCATGCCGCTGGCGACGCGCGGCGGCGAGCGGGTGACCGACCGCGTATCGGCCTTGTACGACGACGAGGGGCCGACGATTTTCCCGTCACCGACGTGGCTGTTCGACAAGGTCGGCAAGTTTTTGGATGAGAAGTATCCATCGAAGCCGATTGAGGGCGTGCTGAAGCGGTACTTCGGCGACACGCGACTGTCGCAGGGTCTGACGGACGTGCTGGTGCCGGCGTATGCGATCGAGAAGCGGCAGCCGGTGTTCTTCAAGAGCAAGTACGCGCGGGAGGACGGCGGCGGGTTCGACGCGCGGATGCGCGACGTGGGCCGGGCGACCTCGGCGGCGCCGACGTACTTCGAGCCGCACAAGATGTCGGTCGTGATCGGCGGCGAAGTCGTGGACGACGCGCTCGTCGACGGCGGGGTGTTCGCCAATAACCCGGCGATGTGCGCGCTCAGTGAGGCGATCCGCAACTACGGCGCGCGGTTGGAGGACGTGCTGCTCGTCTCTCTTGGCACCGGGCATACGAACCGCGCGATCGAGTACGACGACGCGAAAGACTGGGGCCTGGCGGGCTGGGTGAGGCCGGTGATTTCGGTGATGATGGACGGCATGGCGGACTCGGTGGAGTACCAGTGCCGCCAGTTGCTGAGGCCGCTGGAGTCGGGTTCCGGGGTGGGCTATGCGCGGATCAACGACCGTCTCGAGGGCGCGTCGGACGATATGGACGACGCGACGAACCGCAATCGGCGTCAGTTGCGGTGCTTTGCGGAGGCGTCGAGCAAGCGACACGAAGCGACGATCGAGGCGATCGTGAGCGCGCTGACGGCGTGAACTCAGGCGAGCGCGTCGGCGGGGGCGAGCGTCACGAACACGTCGTCGTCGCCCGCGGAAAAGCCGAACGGATCCGCGGCGGAGACGTCGGACTCGGCGTTCTCCGCTTCGGTCGGCGCGGTCTCGGCTTCGGGCGCGGCGCGGTCTCCGGTGGTTTCCTCGCTGGCGGGCAGGCGTTCGATGACGAAGCCGGCGAGCGTGAGCACCAGGAAGAAGCCGCACATGTCGGTGACGGTGGTGAGGATGGGCCCGGAGGCGAGGGCCGGGTCCTTTTTGAGCCCGCGGAGAAGGAGGGGGACGCAGCCGCCGATACAGACGGCGACGAGCGTGTTCACGGCGAGGGCGATGCCGACGACGATCGCGAGCCAGAGGTTGCCTTGCCAGATGCCGGCGACGGCGCCGATGAGCAAGCCGAGGGCGAGCCCGTTCATCACGCCGACGAGCGCTTCTTTGGAGAGCACGCGGAAGAAGTCGGCGGGCTTGGCGACGCCGAGCGAGAGCTCGCGCATCGACACGGCGACGGCCTGGTTGCCCGAGCAGCCCGACATGTCGCTGATGATCGGCAGGAACACCGCGAGCACGATGACCTGATTGAGCACGTCTTGATTGGCGGCGATGACCGACGCGGCGAGGATGTTGAGGACAATGTTGATGCTCAGCCAGGAGAGGCGTTTGCGCGAGCGGAGGAAGAGCGGCATGGAGCGGAGCTCTTCGCCGCCGACGATGCCTTGGCTTTTGAGGTAGTCGCTGCCGGCGCGGTCGGCGGCGGCTTCTTCGACGTCCGAGCGGTGGATGACGCCGACGAGCAGGCCGTTGCGGTCGACGACGGGGGCGCCGAAGTAGTTGTGCTCGTCGAAGAAGCGTTCGAGGTCTTCGAGCGAGGCGTCGTCATAGACGGAGAAGGGGTGGCGGATGGCGACGGAGGCGAGGGCGTCGTGCTCGTCGCGGAGGAGGAGTTCGCGGAGGAGGAGGACGCCGATGAGGGCGCCGCTTTCGGAGACGACGTAGGCGTACTGGACGTTGTAGCCGCGGTATTTCGCGGCGTTGGTGCGCAGGTCGCGGACGACTTCGCCGACGGTCTGCGTGTCGGTGTAGGCGAGGTATTCCTTGACCATGAGCCCGCCCGCGCAGTCGAGGCGGTAGCCGGTGAGCGAGCGGATCTGCTCGGCTTGCTCGCCGGGCAGTTGGGCGAGGATGCGCTCGGCTTCGCTGGGGTCGAGCTGCTGGACCACGTCGGCCTGCTCGTTGGAGGGCAGCTCGGCGACGATGGCGGCGGCGACGTGCGGCTCGAGGTCTTCGATGACTTCGATCGCCTGCACGTCGGGAATGAGGACGACGAGCTCGGCGGCCTGCTCGGGGCTGAGCTTGGCGAGCAACTCGTCGCGGTCGACGCGGGGCAGGGTGGCGACGGCCCGGATGCGATCTTCGAGGTCGACGGTGCGCAGGAAGAACTCGGCGGCGCCCCAGTTCTGGGCGGCGATGAACTCGAGCAGTTCGTCGGCGGCGTCACGGTGCGGGGTGGCCATGGGGGCGGTCGTCCTCTCGGATAAGACAGGCTAGCCGACAGCAGAGGCCCGTGTTCGCGGACGGTGGGGATGGACGAAGATGAGTGAAAACCCCGGGTTACAGGCGGCAAGGTTGTGCGTAAGGGTCGGTTCCGAAAGAAGTTGCGGTGCGCCGAGATCCTTGGGCGGCATTGTCAGGGTCAAGTGAAACCTGTCAGAAAACCGCAGAAAGTGATTTGGCACGAGGCCGGCCGTCGGTACATTTGTCGTTGAGACGAGAACCCGCTCGGCATGACCGGGCAATGAGACAACGAGAGAGAGAGCAATGAACAAGATCATGTTCTGTGCGCTTGGCGTGCTGTGTGCCGCCGGTGCGTCTTCGGCTGCCGTGACGACGATCAACGGCCAGCCGAACAATGTCGATATCGCTTCGTTCACAGCGGCCGAACTCGGCTTCGCGCCGACTCCCATTGACCTCAGCGGTCAGCCGATCGCTCAGACGCTGACCGGCGCGAACAACACGTTGGTCAGCGACTTCACCGGTGTGTTGGGTTCGACGACCTTCTATAGCGGGCGCCTGACGTCCGAGGTGTTCGCGAACGCGGGCTCGGTCGGTCCGGCCGTGACCGACGTGGTCATCAAGTACACGTTCGAGCTTTTCAGCGGCAGCATCAACGCGGTCGACGCGTTCGAGTTCGGCGTGAACACGGGCATCAATTTGGACGCGGCTGCGCTGATCGGCGCCACGCAGGGCCGGGTGGCCGACGAAGTGTTCAATCAGGGCTCGGACCCCGTGGTCACGGTGAACGACGCGTCGAACGTGCTTTACACGTTCGACTTCGCGGCGGCGACCGACGTGCTGGCGGCCGGCGACACGTTCTCGTGGTACGTGCAGCAGACGGGCGCCGTGTCGGTCAACGCCGTCGAGGTGGCGGTGACGGACGCGGTGAACTCGAACGCGTTTGCGTTGTCGTTCGTGAACGACCCGGGTCAGGAAGACCTGAACGTGCCGACGCCGGGCTCGGCGGCCCTGCTGGGCCTGGCGGGCATGGCGGCGATCCGTCGTCGCCGCAAGTAACCCTTCCGACTGGAGCCCGGCCGGCGCGTTCCGTCTCACCGCTGCCGGGGCACGGAGGGTTCGGCATCCCTCGGGGGGGACTTGGAGGGGAGGCCGGGGGGAGGGCGCCTTGGGCGGCGGGGAAATGGAGGATCGGGGGAGACGAGAGAGGTGGGTTGGGGAATGGGAGGGGGTTGATTCTTTCCCGCGCTCGCTCGCCGGCGTGTGCGGGGCTTCAAGAGATGACGCCGGGGCGTTCGCCGCCGGTTGCTGAGAAGAGAGAGAAACCCTTCGGCACGCGTAAGAGCGTGCCGACTCGAATCGGAGCCGTGCCCGCCATGCACCGACTCGTTCCCGCTGCTGCAATTATCGGCCTCGCCGCCACGTCGGCCTCGGCCTACGTCAACACCATGTTCCAAGCCAACAACCCCGCTTCATACGGGACGCTGATCCAGTCGCTGGACATCGCCTCCACGTCGTGGGATTTCCCGTTCGACACGGGCACGGGCAAGACCAACTCGGGCTTCAAGGCCGAGGTGCTGGACCCGGCGGGCAACCCGATCGTGCTCGATCCGGGCGTGACCCCGAACACGACATCGCTGGTCAGCGAGGTGTTCCGCGTCGACACGACGACGGTGATCAGCGATCCGGCGGGCGACATCACGCTGGACCCGGGCGATCTGGTGTTCTCGTATCGGCTTCGCCTGGTCGGGGCGAACAACAACACGGTGCAGACGCTGACGGAGTTCGGAGTGACGGCGCTCGGTCCGAACCTCGGCGGTAACCCGGACATCTTCGACGCGGCGTTGCTGAAGGGCCGTGGGTTCTCGACCGACGGCCTCGGCGCTCCCGCGGCGAGCGGGCCGCTCGCGGTCGGCAACGACCTGACGGTCGCGCCGGGCCTGTTCAGCAGCCTCGACTGGCGGTGGAGCGTCGACGAGTCGCAGCGTCTGCAGAACGGCGAAGAGGTGCGTCTGCTGATGTTCTCCGAGCCGGCGCAGATCGGCGACGGCTTTGCGAAGTTCCTCGGCGCGCCGGGGCAGGCGGTGGCCGGGACGGACGCGACGGCGCAGGGCGCGCCGGTGCTGGTGCCGATCATCCCGTCGCCGGGCGCCGCGGTGCTGCTGGGTCTCGCGGGTCTGGCGGCCGTCGGTCGCCGCCATAAGTGAGTCGATGTCTCGTCGTCCCCGACGCCCGCACCGCCTTCGCCCCCACCGCCTTCCCCCCCACCGCCTTCCCCCGCACCGCCTTCCCCCTCAGGTCGCCCCATCGCTCTTGACGGCGCGGTGTCGGCGTCGTTGACGGTCCGACGCGATCTCGCGTTCGCGTCGGCCGCGTTCGTTTCCTTTCGCGCGCTCGACTCGACGATGAATGAGCCACGCCACGTTTCCATCATGGAGCGTCGCGTCGTCGGCGAGCGCCGGAGATGCGAACGGATCGACGCCCGCGCGTGCGACGCGGGCGGGTGGTCGCGCGGACGCAACGTCGAGGTGGTCGCTTGCGAAGCCGGGGTGGGGCGAGCGGCGAGGCTTCAAGTGTCGCCTTGACGACAAACTCAACCCATCTTCACTTGTGCGGTATCGGTGGCGCGGTAGTCTCCGAATGATGAGGAGCGTGAGCGCGGTCATTGCATGCGCGGCGGGAGTGGCGTGCGCGGGAGCGGGGTGGGCCGGGCCGCCGAACGGCGGCGCGGACTTCGGCTTCGCGCTGCTGGACTTTCCATCGGCGGGGGCGATCGCGAACGGCAACGTGCTGCGGCAGATCGGGGCGACGCCGGGCGAGCCGCTGGTGCTGACGTACGCGATCGACGCGTCGTTCATGGCGGACGAGCCGTTGCTGGATCGCGCGGCGGCGGTGGCGGCGCTCGAGGCGGCGCTTGAGAGCTGGTCGTTGGCGACGAACGGGGCGGTGGTGTTCGAGCCGTCGCCGTTCGGGGCGGTGCTGAACACGGGCGTTCCTCCGTCGCAGTTCGTCGGGCCCTCGTTCGACGATTGGTTGGCGGCGTTCCTCGCCTGCGACGGCGATCCGGCGTGCCAGGCGGCGCTCGACTCTCCCGGCTGGGGCTCGCACATCGATTTTTTCAGCCGGCCGCCGGGCTGGACGAACACGGTGGGCGTGCAGACGTTCGAGATGACGCAGTGCAACCTCGGTTTCGCGGCGATCTATCGCGTCGGGAATCGCGAGATCGGCTCGGTCGACATCATTCTGAACACGAAGTGGGATTGGACGGACGACGAGAACCTGGTGACGCCGATCGGCGCGCAGGTGAGCCGGGCGTTCGGCGTGCCCGGCTGGTCGGCGGGCGGAACGACGGGCGGCGCCGGGTTTGGAAGCGGCGGGGCGCCGGTCGGTCTGCCGTTCGGCGAAGCGATGGCCCGCGTCGATGATTCGGCTCGGGTCGTCGCGCCGGGGCCGGTCGCGGAATCGCCGGCGAGCGGAGCGTCGCCGATCGGCGCCGGCTGCCCGCCCGGTCTGCAATTGGTGGTCGATCTGGAGACGGTGGTGCTGCACGAGGTGGGGCACGCGCTGGGTTTGGACCATCCGGACCAGGCGAACGCGGCGGGGAGTCCGCTGATCGAGCCGTACACGTTCGTGGAACTGCCGGGCGGGGCGTGGTCGCCGATGCTGGTGATGCACTCGCGGTACACGGGCGTGAAGCGCGAGCTCAAGCCGGCGGACGTGGGCGGCGTGGCGTTTCTGTATCCGTCGTTGCCGGGCGATCTCGACAACGACGGTCGGCTGACCATCGCGGATTACGTGAAGGCGGTGATGTTCCTCGACGGAACGGATCGGCCCGATCCGTACGACACGCTGACGCTCGACATCGTGACGCGCGACGGCGTCGTGTCGATCGACGAGGTCGCGAAGCTGTCGCAGTGGATTCTGGGGACGGGGTACGACGATCCGGGCGATACGCGGTCGGACCCGCCGACGACGATGACGGTGTCGCTTGCGGTGTCGCCCGAAGACGTCGGGGTGGGCGGGCCGGTGGCGGTGACGGTGCTTCTCGCGAACCCGGACGAGCGCGAGTTGCAAGGCTACGAGGTCGAGTTGACGTTCGACCCGGACGTTTTCTCGAACCCGGTGGTGTCGCACGATGGCACGCTGTTGCAGGCGGGCTTTGCGTTGCCGACGACGGTGGACCCGGCGGGGGCGGTGCGGTTCAGCAAGATTCTGCCGTTCGGTTTCGACGATGCGGCCGCGGGTTCATTGGCGACGGTCACGTTCGACGTGGATATCGATGCGGCGGCGGACGTGGGGGTGTACACGTTCGCGTTCGCCGAGGCGTTGCTGCCGGTGGGGGACCCGTCGGTGCACAACTTCGGTCTCAATCCGGCGTTTCCGAACGAAACGCTGACGCTTGAGCCGGTGTCGGGCGTGGCCTTCGACTACGACGCAAACGACGACGGGCTCGTGACGGTGGACGACCTGTACGTGTTCTTCGCCCAGCCGGATTTCGACGTGGACGGCGACGGCACGCGGACCGCAATGGATCGCGAGCTGCTGGAAGCGGCGGTGCGACGGGGCGAGGCGGCGACGACGGAGAGCCGATAGGAGGGCGGGGCGACGTTCAGCCTTCGAGGTCGATGTGCCGCCGTCGGGCCGAGCCGCGGGCGCCGTGTGCGGTGTAGCCGCCCTGGAGAAGGATGGCTTCGTGGTCTTCGCGGCTGAGTTCGCTTTCGTTGGCGGGGACGCGTTCGCTGGCCTCGACCGAGCCGACTTCGGACGGCGCGGCGAGTTCGGCTTCGTCGGCGCCGCGGCGGGCGGCGTCGGCGGCCAGTTCCTCTTCGACCTCGTCGCGCTTGCGGCGGGCCTGTTTGACCTGCCGGGCGAGGCCGACGACCGAGGCGGGGATGATCGAGCCGACGAAAGGCATAAGGCTGCTATCGGCGAAATAAGGGATCGGGTCCACACCCTATCCACACGGCCCCGGTCGAAAGTCGGGGCGGATGCCCTAGTGGCGAGGTCTAGGTTGTGGTCCCTAGCAAACCGGGCGAACCACGGCGAGAATGGGCCGATTATCCCTGTAAAAGGGTGGTCACATAGGCCTCGATGGCCTCACCCCGACCCACCGCGTCCACGCCCTCATGGGTCTTTCCCTTGACGTGTACACAATCCTGTGGGACTTCAAGGAGTCGCGCAAGATTGGCGCGAACGGCGTGTCTGATCGGTTTGAGTTTGGGTCGCTCGGCGACGACGGTGCCGTCGAGATTGACGACGCGGAAGCCGGCGTGGTGGACGCGTCGGACGGCTTCGCGGAGGAAGTCGGCCGAGTCGCGGCCGTCGTTGGCGGGGTCGTCGTCGGGGAACAGCTCGCCGATGTCGCCCTGGGCGATGGCGCCGAGCAGCGCGTCGGTGACGGCGTGGAGGAGGACGTCGCCGTCGGAATGGGCGACGGGTCCGGTGGGGTGTTCGACGGCGACGCCGCCGATGATCATTGGCCGCCCGCCGTGGGCGGGTGTGGCGAGGCGGTGAAGGTCGTAGCCGTGTCCGACCCGATAACGGGGTTGTGGTTGGAGTTGATCGTTCATGTGCGGAGGAGTTGGCGTTCGGCGCGCACCGGTCGGCACGCGGTATCGTAGGAGATTCGCCCCGAACGCCGCGACGCGCGGCCGGCTATGGAGATACGAGCATGCGGACCGGTGGGAAAACGTTGCGGGCCCTGGCGCTGAAGGCGGCGGTGAGTTCGGTGGTGGTGATGTCGTTGGTAACGCTCGGCGGCTGCTACGCCGCGGGCGGGCCGCGCTATTCGGCGGACCGGTTCACCTATGAATCGACGACGTGGTCGCCCAAGACGGTGTTCGTGATCGACACGCGGACGGGGCAGACGCTGTGGTCGGTGGACGTGCCGGTGGGTCAGCAGGTGGTGGTCGGCTTCGAGAGCGGGAACGGCCCGAACGAGTACATGCCGGACACGCTGGTGTGGGAAGTGATGCGGAAGGACGACTTCTTCGGGAAGTTGAGCAACCGCCGCGCGGCGCCGCCGCCGTTCGCGCGTCGGCTGGAGTTCGAGCTGCGGCCCGCGCCGGAGTACGTTGAGATCGACAGCCGGGTGGAGCCGATGACGGGCGAGGCTGGGTGAGTTCGCGGGCGGAAAGCGGGGGGGGAAAGTGGAGGACGGGAAAGTGAAGGGCGGGAAAGTGGAGGGGGTCGAAAGCGGAGGGTGGAAAGCAAGCTGAACGAGTCGCCCGTTCGTATGTGCGAACGGCGCGCTTCAGTCGTGTGCCGGGGGCGCTTCGCCTTCCCATGGCGCGCGGACGCGTTCGAGGCTTTCGAATTGGTCGATGAAGGCGTGCAGGGGGACGCCGAAGCCGGCGGCGGCGCCGGCGTTGAAATGGACCGTGTCGGCGGTCATGGCTCGTCGGGCTTCGCGGAGCGCGCCGATGAGGGCCGCGGGCGGGGCGCTGAGGACGACGGGCGGCTGCTGACGCGCGGACCAGCCGGCTTGTTTGGCGTATGCGGCGGCTTTCGCGGGCGTGGTGAAGAGCAGCAGGGAGCGGCGATTCATGATCGTGGCGCCCATCGGTTGCTGCGGCGCGTCTTTCCGGCCGAGCGCGTGCCAGGCGTCGAGCTGAGCGAGCACCAGTGAAAGCCGGCCCGCTGCGCCGGTGTCGTGGGAGGAGTTGGTCAGCTTCGCGAGCATGTCGACCGCCGCGGGGTCCTGTCGGCGTCGGGGCAGCGGCCAGCCGGAGCAGACGTTGAACATGACGGGGATCGAGTCGCGCTCGATGTAGTACGGCTCGCTGGTGCGGTTGACGACGATCGCTTCGAGACGCTTGTCGTCGGCGAGCGCGGCGGCGACGGCCGGCATCACCTCGGCCGAGACGCGTTCGCCGCGCGCCTCGTCGGGTTTGGCTTCGCGACGCTGGGCGAGAGCGCGCTCGGCCTGCTCGGCGTCGGTGAAGACGCAGGCGGAGGGGCGATCTCCGACGGCTTCGACGATCGGCTTGCCGTACTGATCGACGATGAGGCGCCAGCGCGGGAGGGCGAAAGTGGCGCTCCACAAGACGGCGGCGGATTCGAGCGCGGGGGCGGAGCGGGCGCCGCGAGCGAGCGCCGCGAAGTCGAGTTCCGTGGCGGCGTCGCTGGTCAAGCCTTCCACGCCGGCGTCGGCAGCGTCGTTCATCAAGCCGATCCTTCCGCGGATTGGTGAGCGGTGACTGTACCGGCCGCCGCGTGCTCGTCGCGGAGACGGTCGATTGGTTCGAGCAGGCGTCGGCAGACGGCCCCGGGTTCGTCGTCGCGGCAGACGGCGGACGACGCGGCGAGGCCGAAGCGGTGGGCGTTGGGTGAACCGCGGGCGGCGTCGGCGAGGGAGGCCGCGTTGTCCGGGCAGACGCCGCCGATGGCGAGGCAGGGCGTCCGGGCGCCGAACCGATCGAGGTAGTCGCGTAGGTACGACGGGCCGGCGATTGTCGGCTTGTGCTTGGTGGTCGTCTCGAACATGGGCCCGCAGCCGGAGTAGTCGGCGCCGGCGGCGAGGGCGGCCCGGGCCTGCTCGAGATTCGCGGTCGAGACGCCGACGAGCAGCGAGCGGCCGGCGAGGCGGCGGACGTCGGCGGGTTGGAGGTCGGTCTGCCCGAGGTGGACGCCGGATGCGCCGGCGAGCAGGGCGATATCGGGGCGGTCGTTGACGACGACCGCGGCGCCGGGCGACTCGCGTCGGGCGATCTCGACGGCTTCGCGGGCCGCGTCGAGCAGCGGGCCGGCGTCCATCGACTTCTCGCGAAGCTGGACGCAGTCCGCCCCCGCGGCGAGCGCGGCGCGGAGCACGTCGGTCCACGGGCGAGCGCACAGATCGGCGCTGATGAGCACGCACAGACGCCACGCCGGGGTCGCGTCGCACGTTCCGCCGGTTCGGGCGCCGAGCGCGAGGATGAGCCGGCGTTCGAGGTCGTAACTCCGATATCGCAGCGTCTCGACCTCGCGGGCGGCGCCGGCGCCCTGCGAAAGGGTCTTGGCGTATTCCTCGATGCTGCGGAGCGCTTCGGTGAGGCGCTTGCCCGCTGCGGCGGCGACGTCCGCGGCGCCGGCGCGTTCGCCTTCGCTGGCGGTCCCGATGGTCGTTCCCACGTCGTTCGGCGTGTCGCGCCAGGCGAGCAGCGCCGAGCCGTCGGCCGGCAGCGAGTCGAATACCCGCCGCAGGTCGTGACGGAGGTCTTTGCACGCCCGGCTGAGCGATTCGTCGTCGAGGACAAAGCGGGCCGCGTCCTCCATGACCCGCAACGCCTCGCGGGCGCGGTTGGCGTTGGCGTCGATGATGCGCAGGACGGGCGGCATGGCGACGATGGTAAGGCGCGACCGGCGACGGAATAGGCTGGCGCTTCGACGATGGCCGCGATAACATCAAGTGGTGCCACCAGTGAGAGACCGCGAAATCCGAGTAGCTCTGCGGCGGTGGTTGCAGCCTCAATGTGGCTGCAATGGTCGCGTGATCGAGGAGTTCGTGCTCCGTGACTCGGGAGTTCGGGCCGACGTTGTGCTTGTCAATGGAGCGCTATCGGCCTTCGAGATCAAGAGTGAGCAAGACACCCTCGCACGACTACCCAAGCAACAGACCGCGTACGCGAAGTGCTTTGACCACGTGTCGCTCGTAACGCACCCTAAACACCTCGACGCTGCGCGAGAGCTTATACCGCGACGATGGGGAATCGTGTTGGCTGAGAGGGAGTACGGTGGAGAGGTAGTACTCCGCTCCAAGCGCCGAGCACTACCTCGGGTCCGCGAATTGGACGCACGGGCCCTTGCAGAACTTTTACGCAAGGAAGAAGTCTTGCAGCTACTGCAGCACGCCGGTGTAGAGGTCACTGGGCGAACGACTCGTAGGACTCTGATCGAAATGGCCGTCGGTTCTGTTGGGAAGCGACGGCTGCTTGATGGCGTAAGAGAGGCGCTCAAAGCGAGGGATGATTCGCGATTTGGTGCAACACCATCTCGACGTGATGGTTTATTCCCAAGCGGTTCCACATCTCGGGATTTCCACCAGAACCGGCGTTGGCTGCTCTCTCATCGAGTTGACCGTCGGCGTGGCTGAAGGTTGGACCGCTGAAAAACGGTTGACTCACCAAATCTGCACAGATCGAGAAGAATTCTTGATTGCCATTTCGGATGAAGTCCGTGCCTTTCCAGACCATCCACTCACTCGTCGACGCGTAGCGAAGTTGAACCAACAATGTCGCGACGCCGTCGGGGGGAAGGTCGGGGTGGCGCATTCCGTAATCGCTGAAAGAGGGTTTACGGGGTAATTCACTTCCGGCTACAAGTTTCTCCCACGCCAACCAGTCGGATCGCTTCTCGCTATTCCACTGGCCTCGAATCATCTGGCCGATCCCTACAGGGAACGCGCCGGCAGCCACGGTGAGCGTTCGCCACGCGAGAATACGGGGCAGCACAGCGAGATTGGCTTTCATCTGATTTCGGACTGTTCCCGCCGCTTGTCCCGCGACGGACCGGTGATCGACCAGCAAATCAACTTCGCTGTGTTCAATCTCGAAAAAGTCCAGAAGAGCATCTAGCGCCTCGTGCAATTGCGTATCGTCGTCGAAGTCATCGGGAATGAGCCGAATGCAGAGTCCGCGGCCATCTTTAGCTACCACGCGTTTCAGACCTGCTTGAAACGATGGCGAACGACTCGTCCCAGTGACGGGTATTGCCCGGCATCCCTGATCGCGAAACTCGTCATAAATCTCCTCAACCCAAGCGGACGGGGCCGTCGTTGCCGCTGTCGCGTCCTCATCGAGCTCGTCCGCCGACCCGGCGAGGTATAGGCAATCGATGAATAGCGGATCGTTGCAGCCCCACCGCTGCACAATCGATTTGACTGAGCTTGCGAGACGATCCTCGCGAGTCATGTCGTCACCTGATGGCGGGACGAGCTCGATAAGCGGCGTCAGGCCGCTCTTTTGTTTGAGGCTTCCAAGCGCGTTGAACTCACCGCGCTTTCCCTTCAAGATCGGCACATAGTGCTTGTGTCCAAACATACGATTTGCTCCTGAGTGGCGATCGCTCCGAACAACTCGGAGCTTCCTGATATAGTGTACCGTTACCTTAGTCGCTTCAGGGGATGCTCACTCAAGAGTTGGTGATTTGCGACGCGAGCTATCGCTTCCAACCAGCGCGTCGATGACGTCGCTGAAGGTGATGCGGTCGCGGTCGGCGGCGGTGTCGTCGAGCCACTCTTCGAACTCGCCGATGGGGGGCAGGCGCGTGAGTTCGGGGGGCACGTCGGCGCGGAGGGCGTCGAGACCTTCGGGGGGCACGTCGCCGATGCGGGCGAGCCCCAGCGAGCCGTCGCCGGAGACGCTGACGGCCCAGCGGCCTTCGGAGAGCGGCCGGTAGACGACTTTGCCGACGGCTTTCGGGTCGTCGTCCCAAGGGATGGGGCCGAGCTTGTCGTCGATCGTGAAGCCGAACTCGGGCGGGGTGGACTGGTCGTAGACGCGGCGGATCCAGAGGCGCCCGTCGACGACGACGAAGTCGGCGAAGATTTCTTTGGCGGGGTCGGCGGGGGTCTCGATGAGGCTGATCGTTCCGGCGGCGTTGCGGACACGGACATAGAGGGCGCCGTCGTGGACGACGAGTTCGTTGACGACGGTGCGTCGGACGGCGTCGTTGTAGCGGTCGCGGAGGTGCCGATAATCGTTGGCGAGTTGCACCAGCCGCTGGCGGTAGACGCGGGACTCGACGTCGGCGTGAACGAGACGCCAGGTGAGGAAGCCGGAGGCGGCGACGAGGATGGAGGCGGCGCCGACGAGGATGGACTTGGTGAGCAAAGCGGGCAAGGCGACTCCGGTTGGAAACGGGTGGTGAGATGGAGCGGTGAATCGATGGTTCGCCTGGCGAGTGCGGTTGGCGGCGCTGGTCCGTAAAACGCTACACCCGTCGGGGTCGTGAAGGCTTGGATCGGCCGAGAGGGGTGGCGGGCGAGAAAATGCGTGAAATCCCGGGGTGCGGGGGGCGTGGGTGGGCCCAGCGGTGAAGCGGCGTTCGGTATGATCGCGACTGCGCGGATGACCGCCGCGAACCATGGAGTCGCCGCGTGACCCTCGGCAGGCCACGCCCGCGTCCCGGACCACCACCAGCATCCGCACAGGGCGTGCGACATGGAGACGCCGTGCGGCAAAGAGCCGAGCTTGTAGATCACGCTATGGCGAAGGCAACGATTTCCCCCCCGTCGCGCGACTTGATGGGCAGCCCGGTGTTCGACGAACTCGGGATGGATCGCGACCCCGACAATCTGTATTTGCAAACGATCGACGCGGTCTTGCAGGCGGCGGAGATTCTGGAGCTGCCCCACCGGGTGCAGATCATTCTGGCGCAGCCGAAGAACGAGATCATGGTGCACTTCCCGGTGCGCATGGACGACGGTCATCACGCGTTGTTCAAGGGCTACCGGGTGCAGCACAACAACGCGCTGGGGCCGTACAAGGGTGGCGTGCGGTTCCACCCGGAGGTGGGGCTGGACGACGTGAAGTCGCTGGCGGCGTTGATGACGATGAAGTGCTCGCTGGTGCGGATTCCGTTCGGCGGGGGCAAGGGTGGCGTGAAATGCAACCCGTACCAGTTGTCGGAAGATGAGCTGATGCGGGTGACGCGTCGGTTCTGCTCGGCGATCAGCGCGCAGATCGGTCCTGACTACGACATCCCGGCACCGGACGTGGGCACGAACGCGCAGGTGATGGCGTGGTTCTCCGACACCTACATGGAGATCGCGAAGACGCCGAACGCGATGGCCGTGGTGACGGGCAAGCCGCTTGAGTTCGGCGGCTCGCAGGGTCGCGAGAAGGCGACGGGGCAGGGCGTGATCGACGTGCTGGCGGAGATGTTGCCCGAGGTGGGGGTGCAGATGTCGGAGGCGACGTGCTCGGTGCTGGGCTTCGGCAACGTGGGCTCGTGGGCCGCGCGTCTGTGGGCCGAGCGGGGCGGCGCGGTGACGCACGTGATGGACCACACGGGGGCGCTGGCGAACGACCGCGGGATCGACGTGGTCGCGCTGAGCGAGTACGCGGCGCAGCACCGGGGGATCGCGGGCTTCCCGGGCGCCGAGGCGATCACCGAAGAGGATTTCTACTCGGCGAAGGTGGACGTGTTCATCCCGGCGGCGCTGGAGCAGATGATCACGTCGGACAAGGCGGCGTTGATCAACTGCAAGCTGATCGCCGAGGCGGCGAACGCGCCGACGACGCCGCAGGGCGAGCGGGACCTGATCGAGCGGGGCATCGAGATCCTGCCGGCGATTCTGTGCTCCGCCGGCGGCGTGACGGTGTCGTACTTCGAGTGGGTGCAGAACCGGTCGAACCAGTACTGGGACCTGGAGAAGGTCGACGAGGAGCTGAACCGGCACATGGTGCTGGCTGCGCGGCGCGTGCAGTTGGCCCGGCACCGCTACTCAGTGGACATGCGGACGGCGGCGTACATCGCGGCGCTCGAGCAGATCGGCCGCGTGTATAAACTCCGTGGAATTTTCCCCTGATCGGCTTGACAATCGGGGCTGACCCGTCGATAATGCTGTCAGACGCGAGCGGGAAACTGTGACCGTCCCAACCAAGCCCCCCCCCCCAGGGGTCGAGCTGGCATAGCCGCTCGGCCCCTTTCTTGTTTTTCGGCCCACTGTTCGGGCGGACACCGGGGGGCGGACACCGGGGGGCGGACACCGGGGGGCGGACACCGGGGGGCGGACACCGGGGCTTGCGGGGGCAGCTTGGCACTCAGGCGACCCGGGGCCACTCATTCAGGGTGTATGGGAGGCGGGGCTGGACGGTGCGGCCGGCACCGCGGACACCACGGGTGCCGGGACCGTGGGGGAGGCGCGGGTGGGGCGCGGGGGGCAAGCGCTTTGGCGGGCGGGGCAGGCGTTCTGGCGACGGACAGACGGGCTGGGTCGGGCGTTTGGGCGTTCTCAGGGCGAGTCGATGCCCATGAGGGCGCGTTCGGCGCCGATGGTGTCCATCTGTTCGCGCTGGGCGTCGCGCTCGGCGGCGAGTTCGGCCTGCCGCTTGTTCATGGCGTCTTTCTGAGCGACCAGCCTGTCGGCCTCGCTGGCGAGCAGGCGGCGGGTGAGTTCGAAGCAGGCGAAGCGTTCAAAGCGGGACATGGCGGCGAGATAGCCCTTCCAGCCGGTGGCGGAGTTGGGGTCGATGCGACCCGAGGCGAAGCGGCGGAGGTCGGCGCGGACCTCGCCGTTGGAGCCGTCGAGGTGGAGGGCGACGACGGAAAGGGGCTCGGAGGGGTCGTGGCGGAAGTCCCACGGGTCGCGGTCGGAGGAGGCCATCGTGAGCCGGCGTGGGTCGAGGCCGGTGGTGTCGATGACGCCCATGGAGTCGGAGCGGGCGTAGAGGGCGATGGCGAGTCCGAGCCGCGGCGGCTCGTAGGGGTCCCAATCGGTGAGTGAGCCGACGAGGACGGCGTCGGCGTTCATGCGTCGGGCGAGGGCGGTGGCTTGGGCGGCGTTGTCGATCTCGGGCAGGCCGGCGGCGCGCATGGCGGCGAGGGTGCGGTTCATGGGGACGGCCGAGACGCCGCGGATTTCTTGGATGGTGGAGACCAGCGAGTCGGCGAGACGGAGCTCGTCGGCGACCGAGACGCCGGATTCGTTGCGGATGGGGGCGATGACCCAGACGACGTCGCGTTGGGTCGTGTAGGGGCTGCGGAGGGAGAACGGCTCGTCGTTCCATGCCTGCTTGTGGTTGGTGCAGCCGGGGAAGCCCGCGATCGAGGAGATCGCGGCGACGAGGAGCGCGAGCGTAGTGGCGAGATGGGGGCGGCGGTGCATGATCGGCTCCCGTGGGCGCGCGGCGTCGCGGCGGGCCGACGCGACCGCGGGCCGGCCTCGCAGACAAGGGCGAAGGGTGAGCCGATCTGTCGCACAAGGGCGTTGAGACCCGGAGGCGGGCGGATGGGTCGAGGCCTCCGGGCGGGCGAAAGGGGCCGATTCCGGGCGGGTGAATCTGGGGCGCGGACGTTGATCGCTGTTCTCGGGCGTGGAAGCATGATCTTGAGTAGCGCTCGAGCCGACGACCTCGATTGGTCGGCGGCGGCCCGGCCGAGGCTGGATCGCAGCGTTTATCAGACCCGCACGAGAAGGAGAAGAGCCATGCGGACCGTAACCCCCTTGATGATGTTGATGCTGGCCGGATCGCCAGCGGCGGCTGACGAGATTGTGCTGCCCGACCTGCCGGCGTCGGACGCGTTCACGATCACGGCGTTCACCGGCGTGGGAGGCGAAAGCCGGGTCGGTTCGGTCTCGGACGCCGGCGACGTGAACGGCGATGGCCGGCCCGATTTTTTGGTGTCGAGCGAAGGGGTGGACGCGCGAGGCGACCAGCCGGGGCGGGTGTACCTGATCTTCGGCGCCGACGATCTCCCGGCAGGGCTCGTGAGCCTTGCGGAGGTGGGGCAGACGATTGCGGGGGTGGTCTTCGAGGGCAGCGGCTTCGACGCGGCGCAGGTCGTCGCCTCTGCGGGCGACGTGAACGCCGACGGCTACGACGACGTGCTGATCGGCGCGCCGGGCGCGCTCGGCTTCATGGGGCGGGCCTACCTGATCTATGGAGGCGATTCGCTGCCGGCGACGGTGGATCTCGGGGGCGAGGTCGGGAGCGCGGTGCAAGGCGTGGTGTTCGAGGGCGAGACGCCGCTCGAGTCGGCCGGCGCGAGCGTGGCGGGCGTGGGCGACGTGGACGGCGACGGCGCGGACGACGTGCTGATCGGCGCGTACGGCTTCAATGGAGGCGTCGAGAACGGGGGCCGAAGCGTGCTGGTGTACGGCGCGGCCGATCCGGCGCCCCTGACAGGCACGTTCGGGCTGTCGGAAGTGGGCGGCGCCGGCCCGGACGGCGCGGTGTTCACGGGCGAGCGTGTGAACGAGTTCGCCGGCTTCTCGCTGTCGCGGGCTGGCGACGTGAACGACGACGGGCTGGGCGATTTGCTGATCGGCGGCTGGGGCGTCGGCAACATCAGCGATCCCGTCGGCCGGGCCTATCTGATCTACGGACGCGACGCGGGTGATCGGCTGGAGGGCGAGATCCCGCTGAGCCAGGTCGGTTCGAGCGTCGCCGGAGCGAGTTTCACGGGCGAAGCGACGTTCGACGGGTTCGGATCGGGGTTGGCGGGGCTCGGCGACGTGAACGGCGACGAGATCGACGACCTTGCGATCGGCGCGCCGCGACTCGGCGACGACGGCCGCGCGTTCGTCGTGTTCGGTCGCGCCGGCGCGGACGCCCTGACCGGCGAGATCGCGTCGTCGGCGATCGCCGGCTCGGTGGCGGGGGCGGTTCTGAACGGCGCTCCCGGCACGGCCGAAGGCTTCGGCTCGCTCGTCGCGAGCGCCGGCGACGCCAACGCCGACGGCGATCGCGACCTCTTGGTGTCGGGCTTCAACGACCGGGCGTACCTGCTGTTCGGCGGCTCGGAGCTGAGCGGCGAGTTCACCCCCGTGGAGGACATCGGCTCGGCCTTGTCCGGCTTCGTGCTCGTCGGCGCGAACCCCGACGGCGTGTTCGACACGTCGGGCCTCGGGTTCTCGCTCGCCGCGTCGGGCGACCTGACGGGCGAAGCGGGCGACGACGTGCTGATCGGCGCGCCGCGTTCGGACGGCTCGGCTGGTCGGGCGTATGTGCTGAGCGTGGCTGCCGCCGACCAGCCGCGAAGACGCGACATGGACGAACTGATCTCCTACGTTGCGGCTTACGCCGAAGGCGACGTGTCCGCGGACATCGCCGCCCCGTTCGGCGAGCCCGATCACCGAGATTTCGCACGCTTCCTCGTGGAGTTCACAAGCAGGTAACGGCGAAGTAAGCGAGCCGATGCGCGGAAGTCGCCGCCCCCGCGGCCGTAATGCATCGTCATGGATCGCCGCAATCGCGTTCAGAACGAGGGACGTGCGATCGCCGCGCGTCCCTCGTTTCGATTATGGGGCCGCTTGTTCGACGCCGATCACATCCAGCGGCCGAGCCAGTCGACGATCTGGCGCAGGCGGTGCTCGCGGAGGTCGACGGGGCCGTTGCGCGACATGCCGTGGAACGTGGACTTCGGATAGCGGACCATGCGAGAGGGCACGCCGCGGATTTGGAGCGCCGCGAAGACCTGTTCGCTTTGTTCGACGTTGCAGCGGAGGTCGCCCTCGGAGTGGATGACGAGGGTTGGCGTTTTGACCTTGCCCATGTGTCGGATGGGGCTTTGCTGCCAGAGGGCGTCGATGTCGTCCCAGAAGTTGCCGGGGAAGTAGCGTCCCGGCTTGTGGTAGTAGTCGCTGTTGCCGAGGTGGGAGACGAGGTTGGAGACGCAGCGGTCGGTGATGGCGGCGGCGAACTCGGTGGTGTGCCCGATGACGTGGTTGGTCATGTAGCCGCCGTAGGAGCCGCCGGCGACGGCCATGCGTTTGGCGTCGATCGCGGGGTGGTCGCGCATGAAGGCGGTGACGGCCTGGACGTCGACCCAGTCGGCGGCGCCCCAGGCGCCGCGGATGGCGGAGCAGAAGTCGCGGCCGTAGCCCTTGGAGCCGCGCGGGTTGGGGTAGACGACGGCGTAGCCCTGTGCGGCGAGCGTGTGCATCTCGTGGAAGAAACCCGAGCCGTATTGGGCGTGTGGTCCGCCGTGTATGAGGAGGACTGCAGGGAGCTTTTTGCCTTTGCCGGCGGACCGGCGGGCGCGGCCGTTGGATTTTGGAGAGGCGGCGGCGGCGTCGGCGCCGGGCGGGAGCAGGACGCGGACGTGAATGCGCGTGCCGTCTTCGGCGGTGATCCACGAGGTGGTCGGGGCGGTGCGGGCGACGTCGGCTTCGTACTCGCGGTTGAAACTGGTGAGGACGGTGAGGCCCTTGCCGGGCGAGCGGTCGCTGGGCGCGGTGTCGCCGTCACGCGGCTGGGCGAGCATCTCATCGAGGGTGTGCTTTGGCGCGGCGGCGAGATCGAGGACGGCGAGTTCGGGCGGACAGGTCGGGGTGGAGTGGACGAGGGCGAGTCGTCCGGCGCGTGAGCCGGCGACGTCGGCGGGGTCGTGCTCGGCCTGTCCGGCGGTATGGAAGGCGAGGGATCGACCGGTGGAGGTGACGGAGGCGATGTGGGTGGCGCCGTGGAGTCCGACGCGGAAGAGGAGGCGTTTGCCGTCGGGCGAGAAGCGGAGCCATGGGGCGAAGTCGGGGTCGCCGGTGTCGCCGATGCTGATGGCCATGAGGCAGAGGTCGTGCTTGTCGAGGAGTGGGGTGGCGGCGCCGGTGCCGGCGTCGGCGATGAAGAGGCCGGCGTTTTCGGGGCTGTACATGCCGTCGTCGCCGATGCGGCCGGCGTAGGCGAGGCGTGAGCCGTCGGGGGAGAAGCAGACGGCGGCTTTGGGGCCTTCGGGGAGTTCGGGCAGTTGGGAGACGCGGCCCGAGGCGACATCGACGAGTTCGATGGTGGTGTGCCGGGGCTCGAGCATGGCCTTTTTGTGGCGGTTGGTGGTGACGGCGAGGGTGGCGCCGTCGGGCGAGAAGTCGAAGTCGAACATGCCGAGGCGGTCGGCTTCGTAGGCGGTGTCGTGCTCGCCCGAGTCGGCGTCGACGAGGAGGAGTTTGAAGCGTTGGGGTCCGAAGTAGCCGTCGCCGTCGAGGCGGTACCAGAGGTCGTCGATGACGCGGGCGGGTTCCGACTCGGAGGTCTCGGCGCGGCGTTTGGCGTCGGCGGCACGGAAACCCTCGGCGGTCTCGCGGTAGCTGAGGGCGAGCGAGGAGCCGTCGGGGGACCATTTCATGGCGCGGATGGCGCCGTCGGGGAGGCGGGTGAGTGCGCTTGGTTCGCCGCCGTCGGTCGGCATGGTCCAGACCTGCTGTTCGCCGGAGCGTCTGGAGAGGAAGGCGAGGCGTGAGCCGTCGGGGGAAAGACGGGGGAGCGAGTCCTTGCCGGAGGTGGTGAGGCGGCGTGGTTCGGCCGAGCCGTCGGTGGGGGCGACGTAGATGTCGGTGCGGGTTTCGGCGCGTCGGCAGACGTGCTTGCGGACGAAGACGACGTCGCGGCCGTCGGGGGAGAAGCGGGGCGCGGAGACGCTGACGAGACGGCGGAGGTCTTCGATGCGAACGGCGGCGTGGCGAGTCGATTTCGAGCGAGAGCGAGCGGGGGCGTCGCGTCTGGTCCGGGTCGGCGGAGATTTGGTTGCGGCTCGCTTGGCCATGCCGGGCTCCGGGTCTGCATCGCGGGTCGGTCGGCGGCGGGGGAGGTGGGGCCCTCGGGCCGGTGCGGCGCCAACGCCCAGGCGTCGCGCACGCGGCCGACGCCACCACTGGTGGGCGCTGGGGACACGGATGCGCTTGCAGTCTATCAGCGTTTTGACTACATGGCGACCCGAATGCGACTGGATTCGACCCGTAGCCCACATCGGATAAACACCCAAGCTGCTGGGGAATTCGGTGGCGCGGCTGGCTCGGACGGGTGGCGGAGTTGGTCGCGGTGGGCGGTGACGTGACGGTGTCAGGGGCGGGCGGTTGAAAGGGTGTCGCGGGCGGTGGTGACGGGGCGGGGCTTCGTATGGTGTCGCGTATGGAAGCAGTTGCGTTGATCGTGGTGTCGTTGCTGGCGGTGGTGTTCGCGGTGCTGTGGGTGCGCGGCGTGTCGAGCGCGTCGAAGGCGGGGCCTGACGGGGCCTTGCTGCGGCAGGAGTTGGAGGGGGTTCGGGCGGAGGCGGCGCGGGTGGAGAGCGAGTTGCGGTCGGCGTGCGAGCGGGCCGAGCGTGAAGAGCGGCGAGCCGACGAGTTGGACATCGCGCGGGCGACGCTTGCTGAGCGGAACGAAGCGTTGCAGCGGAGCGGGAGGGAGCGGGTGGAGGAACTGAACCGGGCGCATCAGCAGCGGCTGGCGGACGTGCAGCGGTTGTACGACGAGAAGCTCGAAGCGATCCGATCGGGGGAGAAGCAGTACCGGGAGGATCTGGAGCGTCGGCTGGAAGAGGCGAACAAGCGGATCCACGAAGCGTTCGAAGCGACGGCGGGGAAGGCGCTGGATACGTCGGCGGAGCGTCTGTTGAAGCTGGCGAAGGAGCAGTTCACGGCGCAGCACAGCGAGCAGAAGCAGTCGATCGAGAAATTGGTGTCGCCGATCAGCGAGACGCTGAAGCGGACGGACGAGAAGCTGTCGCACCTGGAGAAGCAGCGTCTGGAAGCGCAGACGAAGCTGATGGAGAACATCGGCTCGTTGCACGAGGGGTCGCGTTCTCTGACGGAGGAGACGCGGCGATTGTCGACGGCGTTGCGCAAGCCGCAGGTGCGGGGTCAGTATGGGGAGGTGCAGCTCGAGCGCGTGGCGGAGTTGGCGGGGATGACGTCGTATTGCGATTTCGACACGCAGGCGTCGGTGGAGACGACGGACGGGAGTCGGCAGCGGCCGGACATGGTGGTGCGGCTGCCGAACGGGCGATGCATCGTGGTGGACGCGAAGACGAACATCGAACCGTACCTCGAAGCGCTGGAGACGGACGACCCGGACGAGCAGCAGCGGCACCTCGATCGCTTCGCGAAAGGCGTGCTGACGCAGGCGCAGGCGCTGAGCAAGAAGTCGTACTGGTCGGGGTTCGAGGGCTCGCCGGAGTTCTGCGTGATGTTCATCCCGGGCGATCAGTTCATCGACGCGGCGCTGGAGCGGGAGCCGAAGCTGTTGGAGTTGGCGGCGGAGCAGAACATTTTGCTGGCCTCGCCGTCGACGCTGATCGGTCTGCTGCGAGCGGTGGCTGTGGGTTGGCGCGAGAAGTCGCTGAGCGATTCGGCGAAGGAACTGTTCGAGCTCGGCCGCGAGTTGCATGAGCGGGCGGCGAAGGTGCTGGAGCTGACGTGCGACGTGGGCAGGCACCTGGACCGGGCGACGGGTTCGTACAACAAGCTGGTGGGTTCGATGGAGAGCCGGTTGGTGCCGACGCTGCGGAAGTTCGAGGAGACGGGGGCGAAGTCGAGCAAGTCTCTGTCGGAGCCGACGGCGTTGGAGGGGACACCGCGCGAGCCGACGCTGCTGACGGCTGGGGAATGAGCGCGGCGGGAGTGTGAGCGTTTCGGGAAGTGGGCGGGGCGTGCGGGCGGTTTGCTCAGCGTTGGTCGGGGTCGGCGGGTCGTTCGGCGTCGCCGAGCGCCCAGGCGTAGAACGCGCGGAGGTTGGCTTTCTGGCGCTCGAGCGAGTCGCGGTGGATGTACATCATGTGGCCCGACTCGTAGTAGCGGACCATGAGGTTGTCGCGCAGCTTGGGGTCGAGGCTGAGGTGGTCGATGGTGTAGTCGGTGGCGAAGTAGGGGGTGGCGAGGTCGTAGTAGCCCGAGGCGACGTAGACCTTGGTTTGGGGCGACTTGTGCAGCGCCGAGCGCAGGTCTTCGGCGACGTCGAGGTAGCGGTTGCTCGCCCGGGCGGAGTAGTCCCAGGGCCAGACCTTGCCGGTGAGTATTTCGTAGGTCAGCGGCGTGTCGTAGCCGAGCTTGGTGCGCAGGAGTTGGTTGAGGGCGGAGGTGTAGTTGGGCTGGATGGCGGCGTAGGAAGCGTCGTACTCGTAGCTGCTTTCACCGGTGGGTGTACGGTCGCTGCCGGTGAAGCGTGAGTCGAGTCGGCCGACGACGATCGCTTCGTCGCGGCGGAGCATTTTGACGAATTGGGCCATGCTGGGGCGGAGGTCGGCGCGGAGGAGGAACTCTTCGGGCAGGCCGGTGTAGCGGGCGAGGCGTGCGGCGATGCGGTCGCGCTCGGCGTCGGGCAGGGCGGCGCCCTGGTGGAGGGCGACGGCGTAGTCGGTGAGGGCGAAGCGCTCGACTTCGGCGAGCAGGTCGGGGAGGTCGCGCTCTTGGAGCTCGTCATCGAGGCGGTCGTGGTAGTGCGCCGTCGCGGTGTAGCTCGGGAGGAAGAGCATGTGCGGGAGGTCGTTGTTGGTGGCGAAGCGGATGGTCTGGAAGTCGAGGACGGCGGAGACGAGGAGGACGCCGTTGAGTGCGAGGCCGTGCCGTGAGAAGAGCCGTTCGGTGAGTCCGGCGGCGCGTGTGGTGCCGTAGCTTTCGCCGGCGATGAAGGTGGGCGAGCCGAAGCGATTGTGGTCGGCGAGATAGCGGTAGATGAAGTCGGCGACGGAGTCGATGTCGCCGTCGACGGAGTGGAAGCGGTCTTCGTCGACGCCGGGTCTGGCGCGGCTGAAGCCGGTGCGGACGGGGTCGATGAAGACGAAGTCGGAGAGCTCGAAGACGGAGTGTTCGTTGGGGACGGCGGCGTAGGGCGGCGGGCCTGGGCTGCCGACGTCGTCGCCGTAGCTTGGGCGGAAGGGACCGAAGACGCCGAGGTGAAGCCAGACGGAGGAGGAACCGGGGCCGCCGTTGAAGCTGAAGGTGATGGGTCGGTCGGCGGGGTCGGGGCGTTCGAAGCGTGGCGTGCCGTCGTCGTTCATGCCGGCGGGGACGAGCTTGTGGTAGGCGATGTAGAAGACGTCGGCGATGGGGGCTCGCTCATCGTTCTCGTCGTGGAGAGTGAGCGTGCCGACGGTCGCTTCGAAGTGGATGGTCGTGAGGTCATCGGAGGCGTTGCGGATGTCGACGCTGTTGCGGGTGGTGACGGGCGCGGGATGAAGGACGGGCTCGGCGTCGTGCGCGGTGGGTGGTTGCGAATGAGCATCGGCGTGCGCACCGCCTTGTGCGTCGGCGTCTTGCTGGGCGAGCGCGGGTTGCGCGATTGCGGCGAGGAGGGCGACGAGCGGGAGGAAGCCGGTGATGCCGGCGTTGAGGCGGGGGCGGGCGGATCGGGAGCGTCGGCGGTGCGTGGTCGTGTTCATGGTCGAAGGATATCGCGGCGTCCGGGCGTGGCCTGGTGAAACGCGACGACGAGCGCGAGCGTCGGCGCAGGCGCCACAAGATAGCGCACGGCGTCGGGCGATCAGGCGTCGGTCGGCTCGTCGAAGCGGAGGCGTTCGTCGAGTTGGGCGACGGGGACGCGTTCGTCGATCATGCGCTAGTCGTAGACGAAGGCGTCGTGGGGTCGGACGGTGAAGGCGTGGTTGTGGATCTGGGCGCTGAGGGCGTGGGCGATGTCGTAGAAGGAGCGGCCGGCGCGGTTGGCGTCGATCATGCAGACGCCGCGGAGGTCGCCGGGTCGGGCGTGGGTGCCGGCGCGGTCGATGAGGTCGGCGAGTGCGGCGGCGAGGGCGCGGCCGACGGTGCCGTTGGAGCCGGTGACGAGGAGGCGCATGCCGCCAGCGTAGCGTGCGCCGTCGGCGTGCCGACGCTCGATCGAAGGGGTGCGGCGCACGTGAGCGGACGTGATCGGGCGGGGCCTATGATGCGCGGAGAATGGGAGGCCGAGCATGCCGCTGATTGAAGAAGGCAAGAAGGCGCCGATGTTTACGCTGCCGGACCAGAGCGGGGAGAAGCGTTCGTTGAAGGCGGCGTTGGAGGAGGGGCCCGTGGTGTTGTACTTCTATCCGAAGGACGACACGTCGGGGTGCACGAAGCAGGCGTGCGCGTTCCGGGACATGCTGCCGGCGTTCGGGGAGGCGGGCGTGACGGTTCTCGGGGTGTCGCCTCAGGACGGGGAGAGCAAGGCGAAGTTCGCGGGCAAGCACGGGCTGAACTTTTCGGTTCTGGCGGACCCGGACGCGAAGGTGTGCGAGAAGTACGGGGTGTGGCAGGAGAAGTCGATGTACGGGCGGTCGTACATGGGGGCGGTTCGGACGACGTACATCATCGACCGCGACGGGAAGGTGGCCAAGCGGTTCGACAAGGTGAAGGTGCCCGGGCACGCGGAGCGGGTGCTGGAGGTGATCGAGGTGATGGAGGGGGTGGATCAGCAGCCGGACGGGGGCGGCAAGCCGAGCCGGCGTCGGACGCGTTGAAACGGCGTCGGAGCGAGCACGACGAAGGACCGGCGTCGGCCGAAGGCGACGCGAGCAGAGAAAGAAGGAAGAGCCATGCCCCGTTTGTCAGTGATCGAGCCCGAGCAGTCGTCCGGTGAGGTCCGCGAGATTTTCGACGGCCCTCTCAAGGACATGCACCTGAACATTTTCAAGGGGATGGCCAACTCGGCGGCCGGTTTGAAGGCGTACTTGGGCTTGGCGGGCGCGCAGGAGTCCGGGTCGCTGACGAAAGCGCAGCAGGAGGCGGTGGCGCTGGCGGTGAGCGAGGCGAACCGGTGCGACTACTGCCTCGGCGCGCACACGATGCTGGGGACGCAGGCGGGGCTTTCGGAAGAGCAGACGGTGCAGTTGCGGCGTGGCGAGCCGACGGGCGACGCGAAGTTGGACGCGATCGCGGCGCTCGCGCGGAGCATCCACGAGCACAAGGGGTTCGTGCCGACGGCGGACCTGGACGCGTTCCGGTCGGCGGACTTCGGGGATCAGCAGATCGTGGAAGTGCTGGTGGCGTATGTGCACACGCTGTACACGAACTATTTCAACCACCTGAACGAGTCGGTTCTGGACGTGCCGGCGGCGCCGAAGGCGTGAGGGGTCGGGGGGACGAGGCGTTGCGGCAAGCGGTTGGGACCGCGCGGGAGCGGCGTGTGCCGGTCTCGAAGCGGGTGTCGGCGGAGCGGGTGCTCGAGCGTATGGGGGCGGAGAGGGGCGGCGAGGGCTCGCGGCATTGAGGGCCGGCGGCGGCGTTGGCGACGATGTGGGGCGATGCCGCTCGGCCGGCGGGAGGCGGTGAAAGAAGGTCGGCGGCTGGCCGGACCCGGACAAGCCGCTACAATCCGCACCCGCGCCGGACCGAGGTGGGTTTGCGTGCCCGCAGCGTCCGTCGGTCGGTCATCTCCCAAGGAGCGCTTCATGGGCGACGCCATTCTTTGGATCATTCTCGGTATCGCGGGCCTCGTCCTGCTGTTCCTGTTTTTCTTCATCCTCCAGTTCCTGAACCTCTACATCCAGGCGTTGTTCTCGGGGGCGAAGGTCGGCATTTTCGAGCTGATCGGGATGAAGTTCCGGAAGGTGGACCCGCGGACGATCGTGTATTCACGGATCCGGGCGGTGAAGGCGAGCCTGAACCTTTCGACGAACCAGTTGGAGACGCACTACCTGGCGGGTGGTCGGGTGCCGTCGGTGATCAACGCGTTGATCGCGGCGGACCGTGCGAAGATCAGCCTGCCGTGGGATACGGCTTGCGCGATCGACCTCGCGGGTCGCGACATTCTGGACGCGGTGCAGACGTCGGTGAACCCGAAGGTGATCGACGTGCCGAACCCGAAGCTGGGGCGGCCGACGGTGGACGCGGTGGCGAAGGACGGCATCCAGTTGAAGGCGCGGGCCCGCGTGACGGTGCGTGCGAACATCGAGCGGCTGGTGGGCGGCGCCACGGAAGAGACGATCGTCGCGCGTGTGGGTGAGGGCGTGGTGTCGACGATCGGTTCATCGGAGACGCACGCGAACGTGCTGGAGAACCCGGACCGGATTTCGAAGACGGTGCTGCAACGCGGTCTCGACGCGGGGACGGCGTTCGAGATTTTGTCGATCGACATCGCGGACATCGACGTGGGCGAGAACATCGGCGCGAAGCTGCAGGCGGACCAAGCCGAGGCGGACAAGAAGCGGTTCCAGGCCGAGGCCGAGAAGCGTCGCGCGATGGCGATGGCCCAGGAGCAGGAGTTCCGGGCCGAGGAGCAGAAGAACCGGGCGTTGGTGGTGCTGGCCGAGGCGGAGGTGCCCAAGGCGATGGCCGACGCGTTCCGCAACGGCAATCTCGGCATCATGGACTATTACCGCATGAAGAACATGGTGGCGGACACCGACATGCGGAACACGATCGCGGGCAAAGACACGACAAGCGATTCGGTCGGTCCGGGGTAAAGCGAGGACCGGCTGGCAGCGGATCGCACGAGCGGCGAATCAACAGAGCCTCGTCTTCGGGCGAGGCTTATTTGTTTTTCGGTGCGGCGGTGTGGGGATTCGCTTTGGTCGTTCAGGCGGTTGTGGTGATCGCGGGGCCGCCGAGCGGTTGGTTTGGTTGAAAGTCGAGGCGGGTGAGCGGGCGGAGTTCGGCGTCGGAGACGGTGGGGAGGTTTAGCGCACGACGACGGCGCCGCTCGAACCCTTGGGGGGATCGAGCGACGCCGCCGTCTCTCTCACACTCTTGGATTTTCGATCCGCGGCGTCGTGGTCGATGCCGCGAAGCGTGGCGATACGGGGCCTGCCCGTCGCGTGCGTTCGTCACGGGTCACGCGTCACGCGCGTGCGTTGGTGGGTGTTTTCAGCGTCGGCGGCGGATGGCGGCGGCGCCAGCGAGGCCGAGCAGGGCGGCGGAGCCGGGGGAGGGGATGTTGGAGACGGGGATGCGGAAGATGAGGAACTCGTTGTGACCGTCGGGTCCGGCGGGCAGAGCGGAGAAGGGGTTGGAGATGGTGGCGGGGTCTTCGTTGTACCACATCCATTGTGCGGAACTTGGGACGCCCTGGATGGAGCCGAAAGGGAGGAATCCGCCGGAGCCGCCGGTGTTGTCGTCGCCGAAGGCGAGCGCGCCGGCGCCGGGGCTGCCGTTGGGGAGGAGTCCGTTCTCGTCGACCCAGCCGCGGCTGGTGCCGGCGCCGCCGAGGTTGCCGTTGGCGAGGGCGATCTGTTGGTTGATGAGCGCGATGTCGGCGGCGCTGTTGGTGAGTGTGTCGGAGGCGATGTTGGAGTCGCGGTCGATGCCGGTGGCGTAGACCTGCCAGCCGATGCCGGGGTTCGTGCCGATGGTTTGCGCGCCGACGGAGAAGGAGCCGATGGCGCCCTGGAGCGAGGCGTCATCGGACCATGCGACGAGGTAGAGGTAGTCGCTGGCCGGGAGGCCGTTGAGGTCGTAGAGCTCGGGGCCGATACCGGGGTTGGTGAAGCCGTTGCCGGCGTTGGCGTCGCCGGGGTTGAAGAGGACGGGAGCGCCGTTGGTGATCTCGGCGGCGGTGGTGTTGCGGAGCCCGCCGAAGTAGCTGGAGGTCGTCATGCCGGTCATGCCGCCGAAGCCGAAGCCGTAGGCGTTGTCGACGGTGACGACGGCGTCGACGTCGACGGCGAGGGCGGGTGCCGCGGCGAATCCGGCGGCGGCGACGACGGCCGCGGCGAAGGCGCTCGGGGCGGTGGAGAAGTGACGGGCGTTGAGGAGTCGGCGCGTGTGCATGAGGGGTCCTCCGAGCCGCGCTGAGGGCGCGGCGTGGGCGTTCGACGGCGCCGCCGCGGCACGCGCCGCGAGCGGGCGGAGTTCCGGAGTTCACGGAGGACGGTTGGATCGCGCAACGACCGCTCTCGCTCGGCGGCGCAGGCACGCCGAACAGGGATGCGCGACGACAGCGCGACCGCGATTTCAACGCGGTGCGTCACGCGCATTGGGTTGTCGGCGACTTTCTCTCGCTGTTCTCTCGTCTCCGGACGAGCGCGGCGTTTACGCGCTCTTCACACCGATCAACCTAGCCCCATTCGCAGCCGAGTCAACGACATTTTCGGAACACATTCATCGAGAGGCCGGTCGGCGTGGGGCCGGTCGGCTTGTCGCGTTGCCCCGATCACCTCGTTTCATGTTTGCTGGGTCGGCCGGGAATCTACGGTCGCGTTCCCGTGTGCGAAGGCCCCGGATGTGTTCGCGTTTCCCGACTCTTCGGTGAATCTCCCGCTTTGGGCGTCACCGCTCGCTTCGAGGCGTTTGCGGGTCATAGGGTCTTTCGCACAGGGACTGTGCGTCGTCGCCGCGGGCGATCACGTGGCGTTTGGAGGGGGTGTCGCGTGGGGGAGCGGAGGGAGCGATCGGTGCGGGGGGATGGGAGAGGGGTTGGGAGAGGTTCGCGCTCGCGGCGGGCGTCGCTCACTCCTCCCGGCGTGTCGGGCTTCCCGCTCGGCGCGCCGTTCGCGATTTTTGGATTACCAGTGCGCGAGACCATATGACGGAGGTTCGAGACATGAACGCCAGCATCACCAACCGACTGCCGCGCTCGACGGAGCGTGTCGCGATTCACACCAGCGACCGGATCGCCCGGAAGATCGAGCGGGACATGGTCGTCAGCGTGTGTTACTTCCAGGAGAACCCCGACGAGATCGACGGCCGGCTTGACGAACTCTCGCAGGAGTGGGACGTCGAGCGGGTGCTCGAAACGAACGCGGCGACGCTCACGTTGACGGGTTTGACGTTCTCGACGCTGTTCGGGAAGAAGTGGCTGCTGCTCTCGGCGGCTGTGTCGGGCTTTTTGTTGCAGCACGGCGCGCAGGGTTGGTGCCCGCCGTTGCCGGTGTTGCGGAAGCTCGGCTTTCGCACGCGCGACGAGATCAGGACGGAGATGCTCGCGTTGCGCAGCATCCGGGGCGACTTCGACGATCTGAGCCGCGCGCGTGATCTTGGCAGCCGCGAGTTGATCGGTTCGGTGCGGCGCTGGCGTGCGAGCGACGCGGCGGCGAGCGAGCGGGCCGACGCGGACGATGAGCGCGTGTCGGCTACGCAACGTGTGGGCGCGAGCGGTGAGATGGACGAACATGTCGAGGGCCCCGGCGAGCGTGGCGCCGCGGAGCGGGCGAGCGATCAGGACAAGTAAGCCGGGCGAGCGGCGTCGTCGTGCGGAAGACTATCGGCCGGTGGCGGCGCGCCAAGCGGCGGCGTCGCGCATCAACCGCTTCATCTCGCGGACGGCTTCTTTCATGCCGACGAGGACGGCGCGGCTGACGATGGCGTGGCCGATATGGAGCTCTTCGACGCCTTCGATGGCGGCGATGGGCTGCACGTTGAGATAGTTGAGCGCGTGGCCGGCGTTGAAGCGCATGGCGCGTTCGCGGATGAGCTGGCCGGCGTCTTCGATGGTGCGGAGTTCGCGGGTGAGGCGTTGGTCGAGGAAGTCGCCGCGGGCGTGGGCCCAGGCGTGGGCGTAGGGGCCTGTGTGTATTTCGACGACGTCGAAGCCGGCTTCGGCGGCGGCGTCGATCTGGCCGATCTCGGGGTCGAGGAAGGCGCTGGTGATGATGCCGGCGTCTTTGATGCGAGCGACGACGTCTTTCATGCGTGCGAGCTGGCCGCGGACGTCGAGGCCGCCTTCGGTGGTGACTTCCTCGCGGCCCTCGGGGACGAGCATGGCGGTCTGCGGCTTGACCTCGCGGGCGACGCGGACCATCTCGTCGGTAGCGGCCATTTCGAGGTTGAACTTGCTGCGAGTGAGTTCGCGGAGGCGGGCGACGTCGTCGTCCTGGATGTGGCGTCGGTCTTCGCGGAGGTGGACGGTGATGCCGTCGGCGCCGCCCATCTCGGCTTCGTGGGCGGCGCGGACGGGGTCGGGCTCGTCGCCGCGGCGGGCCTGGCGGACGGTGGCGACGTGGTCGACGTTGACGCTGAGACGGACGAGGTCGAACATGTCTCGGATTGTAGTGGGCGTGGCGGCGGGTCCGGCGCGGGGCGGCAGCGGAGCGGCGTCGGGGCGTAGCGTCGGGGCGTGGCGGCGGGGGCGTCGCTATAGTCGGCGGTTCGCGTCCGCGGAAGCCGGGCGCGGGATGGGCGGGCAAGCGAACGGCGGGGCGGGTCAGAAGCGGAGGCAGCGGTGACGCCGGAATCGATTTTGAAGGACGCCAAGGCGGCGATGGACAAGTCGGTGGACTACCTGCGGAGCGAGTTGAAGGGCATCCGCACGGGCCGGGCGAGCACGGCGTTGATCGAGTACGTCAAGGTGGACTACTACGGGTCGATGACGGACCTGAAGGCGTTGGCGGCGATCAGCGTGCACGACGCGCACCAGTTGGTGGTGCAGCCGTTCGACCCGGGTGCGGTGGGCGAGATCCGCAAGGCGATCGAGAACGCGGAGCTCGGGCTGAACCCGCAGGTGGACGGGAAAGTGATCCGCGTGAGCGTGCCGCAGCTTTCGGGCGAGCGTCGCCAGCAGTTGGTGGCGCAGGTGAAGAAGCTGGGCGAAGAGACGAAGGTGGCGGTGCGGAACGCGCGGCGCGACGCGAACAAGCACGCGGACCAATTGTCGAAGCAGAAAGACGCGCACTTCAGCGAAGACCAGATCGCCGACCTGAAGGACGAGATTCAGGATCTGCTGAAGAAGCACGAGGCGACGGTCGACGAAGCGGTGAAGAAGAAGAGCGAAGAGGTGCAGCAGGTGTGAGGGGAACGAAAAGGGGGAGGCGGGGGGGAAGGGCGGTGGTCGTCAGGCGGGGGTTCGTCAGTCTTAAACCCTCAGGTCGTCGGGGGTCGATGCGTCGTCGTCGTTGTGCGTTTCACGCAGCGGCTCGATGACGTCTTTGAGGAAGCGTTCGGTCTGTTCGACGGCGAGGCCGACGTAGTTCATGGGGTTCATGAGGCCCTCGTCGGATTCGTCGTCGAGTAATTCGTGGACGCTGGCGAAGGCGGGGTCGGCTTTGAGACGCGCGATGAGGTCGTTCTCGGCGCCTTCTTTTTTGACGCGCCACGCGGCTTCGCGTGCGTGGACGCGGATCTTCTCGTGCAGGTCTTGGCGGTCGCCGCCGCGTTTGACGGCTTCCATGAGGATGTTCTCAGTGGCGAGGAAGGGCAGCTCGGCCATGAGGTTCTTGCGGACCTGGGCTTCATGGACTTCGAGGCCGGCGATGACGTTGGTCATGATGTTGAGGCAGGCGTCGGTGGCGAGGAAGGCTTCGGGGAGGGTGAGGCGGCGGTTGGAGGAATCGTCGAGGGTGCGTTCGAGCCACTGGGTGGCGGCGGTGTCGTAGGCGTTGCCGACGAGGTTGATGACGAAGCGGGCGAGGCCGCAGACGCGCTCGCAGCGCATGGGGTTGCGCTTGTAGGGCATGGCGGAGGAGCCGATCTGCTTGTCGGCGAGCGGCTCGTCGAGTTCCTTGCGATTGCAGAGGAGGCGGATGTCGGTGGCGGCCTTGTGGAGGACGGCGCAGATTGAGGCGAGGTGGGAGACGATGTGTGCGTCGACGATCCGCGGGTAGGTCTGGCCGGTGAGCAGAAAGGTGTGGTGGTGGAGGAAGTCGCTGGTTGTCTCGGGGTCGTTGGGATCACCCCAGCCGTCGATCGTGAAGGAGTCGGCGTGTTGCGTTTGGTCGCTGAGCTTTGCAAGGAAGAGTCGTTCGAGGCTCCGGAGTCGTTCGCGGTCCCCGTCGACAAGCTTGAGGTACGAGGCCTGGGTGCCCGTTGCTCCGCGGAGCCCTCGGAGCTTGTGAGCGGGCTTAGGGAGTGTGTATTCGATGGGATGGAGCAAATCGAAGCCCCATTGAGCACACCGGCGTCCGAACGTGGTTGGTTGCGCCGGCTGATAGTGCGTGAAGGCGAGCGCGGGGAGGCTCTTCCAGCGATCGGCGGCACGGCCCAGGGCGAACGCGAGACGATCGACGCTGCGCTCGATGCACGATTGTGCGAGTTGAATGAGCACCAACTCCGCGTTGTCGTTCACGTCTTGGCTCGTCATGCCGAGGTGGATGATCGGCTTCGCCTTCGGGCAGCGTTCGCCCCAGGCGTGGACGTGGCTCATCACGTCGTGGCGCAGCTCGGCTTCGAGTTCGGCGGCGCGCTCGATGTCGGCGTCGGTGACGTTGAAGTTCGCGCGCAGCTCTTCGACCTGTTCTTTGCTGACTGGTAGGCCCACCGCGTGCTGGGCCTCGGCGAGGGCGAGCCAGATCTTGCGCCAGGTCTGGTACTTGGTGCGGGCGGCCCAGAGGCGTTTCATCTCGTCGCTGGCGTAGCGGCCGGCGAGGGGTGAGACGTAGGTGTCGTGGAGGGACGGGGGCGTGGTGGTCATGGCGATACCGGGCGGAACGAGCGGGAGTGGTGGTGAACCGGAAACACGGGCGGGAGGGCGCGAGGATAGCCGCCGTCGGGAGTCGGCGGTCGTCGGGCGACCGCGGTGCTCAGGCGAAGGCGAGGGACGTCGCGGCGCTCACGCGAAAGCGAGGGAGGCGTGTGCGCCTTCGAATTCGAGGAGTCGTCGTTTGCGTTCGAGGCCGTAGGCGTAGCCGTGGAGTCGGCCGCGGGAGTCGAGGACGCGGTGGCAGGGGACGACGATGGCGATGGGGTTGCGGGCGTTGGCGAGGCCGACGGCGCGGGCGGCGCCGGGCGTTCCGAGAAGGCGGGCGAGTTCGCCGTAGGAGGTGGTGCGTCCGAAGGGGATGCGGCGGAGTTCGTCCCAGACGCGGTGCTGGAAGGGGGTGCCGCGTGGGGCGATGGGGAGGCGGTCGAGGGCGGTGGGGTCGCGGTGGTGGAAGTAGGCGTGGAGGTGGTCCTCGACGTCGTCGAGGAAGTCGTCGCGCGAGCCGTCGGGAAGGTCGTCGGTGACCGAGTCAAGGTCGATGAAGCGAAGGGAGCGCAGGGAGGGTCGGGTTCCGTGGGGTTGATGAGCCGTCGCGAGCACGGGGCCGAGCGGCGTGTCGATCGTTCGGGAGGCGAGCGTGCTTGCGTGCATGGATCGAGTGTACGGCCGGCCGTCGTTGATGCGTCGGATGTGCGATCATCGAGGTCGATGGAGCTGACGACGCTTCGACAGTTCGTTGCGATCGCTCGGGCGGGTCATGTGACGCGTGCGGCGCGGGCGCTGGGTGTGGCGCAGCCGACGCTGTCGGCGTCGCTGCGCAAGCTGGAGGCGGAGCTGGGCGCCGACCTGATGCACCGGACGTCGAAGGGGGTGGTGCTGACCGAAGCGGGCGAGGCGTTCCTTCAGCATGCCGAGGCGGCGCTGGCGCAGGCGGACGCGGGGGTGGAAGCGGTGCGCGAGCTGGCGGGTCTGCGGCGGGGTGTGATTCGCGTCGGCGGCGGGGCGACGGCGGTTGGGTATTTGCTGCCCGAGCCGATCCGGGACTTTCGAGCGGCGCATCCCGACATTCAGTTGTATCTGCGCGAGGCGGCGTCGCGCGAGGTGGCGCGGGCGGTGCGGCGGGGCGAACTGGACCTTGGGATCGTGACGCTGCCGCTGGACGCGGACGACGCGTCGGAGTTGATGATCGTGGGCGAGCGTGACGACGAGCTTCGGCTGGCGACGCCGCCGGGCCATCGGCTGGCGAGCCGGGAGAGCTTCCGATGGGCGGACTTGGAGGGGGAGCCGATCATCGGGTTCGAGGCTGGCTCGTCGATTCGGCGTGTGATCGACACGGCGGCGGCGGACGCGGGCGTGACGCTGAACGTGGTGATGGAGCTCCGGGCGATCGACATCATGATCCGGATGGTGTCGGTGGGGGTGGGTCTGGCGATCGTGTCGGACCTGGCGTTGGAGTCGCCCGCGGGGGAGCGTTCGCCGGTGCGTGCGTTGCGGAGCCCGGACGGGAGGCTGGTGCGGCGGCTGGCGTTGATCCGCCGGTCGGACTTCACGCCGTCGTCGGCGGTGGCGGCGTTCGAGGGGCTGCTGCGGCCGCGGCTGAGGCGGCCGAAGGGCGTGTGATAGACGTGATCTATCGAGAATGTCGCATCTATCGATTGGATTCATGGATGAAGGGGCGCGAAGATATGCTCGCCGAATCGCGGACCACCGCCTTCCCCGCACGATCCCTCTGAGAAGGAGCCAGCCATGCCCGCCAACCCGTTCAACAGCCGCCGGACGCTCGACGTCGCCGGGACCACGTACACCTACTTCGCGCTGGAGGCGTTGCGGGATCAGAAGGTGGGGCACGTCGAGAAGCTGCCGTACTCGATCCGGGTGCTGCTGGAGGCGATGCTGCGGAACGTGGACGGGTTCATCGTGACGCAGGACGACGTGGTGGGGCTGGCGAATTACGACGCGAAGAGCGTGAACCGGGTGGAGATGCCGTTCATGCCGGGGCGTGTGGTGTTGCAGGACTTCACGGGCGTGCCGTGCGTGGTCGATCTGGCGGCGATGCGCGACGCGATGAAGGCGCTGGGCGGCGACCCGAACCTGATCAACCCCGAGGTGAAGTGCGACCTGGTGATCGACCACTCGGTGCAGGTGGACGACTACGCGTCGCGGGTGGCGTTGACGATCAACGCGCAGAAGGAGTTCGAGCGGAACAACGAGCGGTACGAGTTCTTGAAGTGGGGGCAGCAGTCGCTGTCGAACTTCAGCGTGGTGCCGCCGGCGACGGGGATCGTGCACCAAGTGAACCTCGAGTATCTCGCGAACGGCGTGCTCACCAAAGAGGTGGACACCGACAGCGGGCGCGAGACGCACATCTTCCCGGACTCGCTGGTGGGCACCGACAGCCACACGACGATGATCAACGCGCTCGGCGTGCTGGGGTGGGGCGTGGGCGGCATCGAGGCCGAGGCGGTGATGCTCGGTCAGCCGGTGTACATGCTTACGCCCGAGGTGGTGGGCTTCAAGCTGAACGGCAAGCTGCCCGAGGGGGCGACGGCGACGGACCTGGTGCTGACGGTGACGCAGATGCTGCGTGCGCACGGTGTGGTGGAGAAGTTCGTGGAGTTCTTCGGGCCGGGGATGGCGGAGCTGAGCATCCCGGACCGGGCGACGATCGCGAACATGGCGCCGGAGTACGGGGCGACGTGCGGCTTCTTCCCGATCGACGAGAAGACGCTGGAGTATTTCCGGGCGTCGGCGCGGGAAGAGGCGGCGCAACTGGCCGAGGCGTACGCGAAGGCGAACATGCTGTTCTGGGAGCCGGGGATGGCGGACCCGGAGTTCACGGCGACGCTGGAGCTCGACCTGTCGACGGTGGAGCCGTCGCTGGCGGGGCCGAAGCGTCCGCAGGATCGGGTGTCGCTGAGCAGCATGAAGGCGCAGTGGCACAAGGACCTGGTGGACACGTTCAAGAAGCCGGCGCCGGGCGAGGGCGCGGCGCTCAACCGCTGGTCGGGCGAGGGCGGCAACACCGAGGGCCACGAGGTGAACCCCGCCGACGAGACCGAGCAGGGCGTCGTGGGCGACGACCTGAACGCGGACGTCCACGGCGTGCGCACGGCGTATAAGGGGCAACAGTTCAGCCTGCACCACGGCGACGTGGTGATTGCGGCGATCACGAGCTGCACGAACACGTCGAACCCCGACGTGATGCTCGCGGCGGGTTTGGTGGCGCGGAAGGCGCGGGCGCTGGGCTTGACGAGCAAGCCGTGGGTGAAGACGTCGCTGGCGCCTGGCTCGAAGGTCGTCACCGAGTATTACGACAAGGCGGACCTGACCGACGATCTCGAAGCGCTCGGCTTCCACACGGTCGGTTACGGGTGCACGACATGCATCGGCAATTCGGGCCCGCTGCCGGAAGAGATCGAACGCGCGATCAAGAAGGGCGACCTCGTCGCGGCGTCGGTGCTGTCCGGCAACCGCAACTTCGAGGGCCGGGTACACCCGGCGGTGAAGGCGAACTACCTCGCGAGCCCGCCGCTGGTCGTCGCGTACGCCATCGCCGGCAACGTGAACGTCGACCTGCAGAACGAGCCGATCGCCGTCGACAAGGACGGCAACGACGTCTATCTCAAGGACATCTGGCCGACCCATCAGGAGGTGATCGACCTGAAGGGGCAGTGCATCAGCCGGGATCAGTTCGAGCGCAAGTACGCGGACGTATTCACCGGCAACGAGACGTGGAACGAAGTGCCGGTCTCGAAGAGCGACTTGTACAAGTGGAGCGACGATTCGACGTACATCCAGAACCCGCCGTTCTTCGAGGGGATGGGCGAGCGGGCGCCGGGCTTCGGGCCGATCGAAGACGCGAAGTGTCTGGTGTTCGTGGCCGACTCGGTGACGACCGATCATATTTCGCCGGCGGGCGCGATCGCCGAGGAGACGCCGGCGGGTCAGTACCTCGTTTCCAAGGGCGTGCCGAAGAGCCAGTTCAACAGCTTCGGCTCGCGTCGCGGCAACGACCGCGTGATGACGCGCGGCACGTTCGCCAACGTCCGCGTGCGCAACAAGCTGGCCGACGACGGCGCCGGGAACATTCCGGAGGGCGGCTGGACGCGGAACTTCACGAAGGGCGCCGGGAAGGACGCGCCGGTCGAATACATCTACGACGCGGCGATGGACTACCACGACGCCGGGACCCCGCTGGTCGTGCTTGCCGGCAAGGACTACGGGATGGGTTCGTCGCGAGACTGGGCCGCGAAGGGCACGCTGCTGCTGGGCGTGAAGGCGGTGATCGCCGAGAGCTTCGAGCGGATCCACCGGAGCAACCTTGTGTTCATGGGCGTGCTGCCGCTGGTCTTCCCGGCGGGCGAGAGCGCGGAATCGCTGGGCCTCGACGGGACGGAGACGTTCGACATCGCGCTGCCCGAGTCGATCGAGCCGGGCCAGAAGGTGAAGGTCCGGGCGACGACGGCGGACGGGAAGTCGGTGGAGTTCGAGGCGACGTGCCGGATCGATACGCCGGTGGAGATTGAGTACTTCAAGAACGGCGGGATTTTGCAGACGGTGATCCGGAAGAAGCTGGATACGGCGCCGGTCGGGGCGTGAGTCTGTGAGTCGGTGATCTCGCCATGCCGATCCAGTTCGACGATTATCATCGCACCGTCGTGGGCTATCACGGAACTCGTCTTGAGACCGCGCGCAAGATCGTGCTTCGCAAGACGGACTTCAGATGGAGCCGCAACGAGGATGATTGGCTCGGCCATGGGGTGTACTTTTGGGAGCACGCGCCCAAGCAAGCGTTGGCGTGGGCGAGGCAGCGGTACGCGAAGGGTGCGAAGATCGCGGTCGTTGGAGCCATGATTCGACTCGGGCGGTGCTTCGATCTGCTCGAACCGAGCAACGTTGAAGTGCTGCGAGGGTTCGGCGAGGACCATGATCGGGCGGCGCGCGACGCGGGGTCCTCGGTCCGTCAGAACGCGAACGCACGCAAGTTCCGCGACTGTTCGGTGTTCGAGTACGCCACGGCGGCGCTCGACGAGGCTGGCGTCGACGTGGAGAGCGTGCGCGCGGTGTTCGTCCCTTCCGGTGCTCGCGACCGTGTATGGACGCGGAGCGGCCTGTTTCGCGGCGCTCATATCCAGCTTTGCGTGCGGCACAGAAAGAACATTCTCGGAGCTTGGTTGGAGGCGGATGATGGCGCAGAATGACACCGTGAAGACGAAGCGAAGCGACAACCGAGGCACGATCACGACGCGCGAACTCAGGGAGGCGCTAGAAGCCCATCGTGCCGGAGGGCGTGAGGCCCGGAGTCGGGTCTTCGAAGCGAGCCGACGCCGCGCGAAGGCGTCTCGCGGGGGCCGGCGCCCCGAAAGCTGATGGACATGGGTCGCCTGCGGGGTCGAGGCCTCCGCACGGCAGTGATGGTGGCCTGAACGGCAGGCCTTCGGCCCCCCCCTGATCGCCGTCGGGGAAAGTCCTGATACGGTTCTCGCGGCGCGGGGCGCCCGGAGCGGGCGGATGGGCCTAGACTGGACTGAGTCTAAAACGCGGGCGTGAAATCCGCGGCTGCGGGCTCTGAGGCGGGGCGCTTCTCGTGGTGCGGCGTGCGATGTGGGCCGTGCCGAACGTGGCGTTTCGTCTCCGGACATCACGCTTGAGCGGGCGTCGTGCGTCGGGCACCCGACGTGGCGTCCCGGCTCTCGGAACCGATTTTGGCGCACCACGCATTCTGAGGACGGACACCATGGCACTCGATCTCCCCGTGTATCTGGACAACGCCGCCACCACCCGCTGCGACCCGCGTGTCGTGGAAGCGATGCTGCCGTACTTCACGGAGATCTACGGCAACCCGGGTTCGCGGAACCACAAGTTCGGTTGGGACTCGGAGGCGGCGGTCGATACGGCCCGCGAGCAGTGCGCGTCGCTGATCGGCGCGCAGCCGAAGGAGATCATCTTCACGTCGGGTTCGACCGAGGGGAACAACCTCGCGATCAAGGGCGCGGCGAACATGTACGCGAAGAAGCCCGCCGGCGAGAAGAACCGTGGGCACATCATCACGGCTGCGCACGAACACAAGGCGACGCTCGACCCCGTCAAGCGCCTCATGAAAGAAGGCTTCGACGTGACGGTGCTCGATCCGCCGGCGGACGGGGTCATCACCGCCAAGCAAGTGGAAGAGGCGATGCGCGAGGACACGATCCTCGTGACGATCATGTGGGCGAACAACGAGCTGGGCACTATCAACGAAGTGCCGCAGATCGGCGCGTTGTGCCACGACCGGGGCGCGATTTTCCATACGGACGCGACGCAGTGGGTCGGCAAGATGCCGACGAACGTCGTGAACGACAACGTCGATCTGCTGACCTTCTCCGGCCACAAGATGTTCGGACCGAAGGGCGTGGGCGGGTTGTACGTTCGTCGCCGCCGTCCGCGCGTTCGGGTCACGCCGCTCATCGAGGGCGGCGGGCAAGAGCGCGGCTTCCGCTCGGGCACGCTGGCCGTTCAGCAGATCGTCGGGCTGGGCAAGGCCTGTGAGATCTGCGCCGAGGAGATGGACGCCGAGGGCGAGCGGCTTCTCAAGCTGCGCAACAAGCTCGAAAGCGCGCTGGTCGACGGCATCGATACGGTGCAGGTCAACGGCGCCCGCGACAAGCGTTTGCCCAACATCACGAACATCTCGTTCGGCTTCGTGGAGGGCGAGGGCTTGATGATGGCGATCAAAGACATCGCCTGCTCGTCGGGCTCGGCCTGCACGTCGGCGTCGCTCGAGCCGAGCTACGTGCTCAAGAGTTTGGGCGTTGGGGACGACTTAGCGCACTCGTCGCTGCGTCTCTCGCTGGGCCGCTGGACGACGGAAGAGCAGATCGATTTCGCGATCGAGAAGATCACATGGGCCGTCGAGCACCTTCGCAAACTCAGCCCGCTCTACGACATGCACCTCGAAGGCATCGACATCAACGCGATCGAGTGGCAGCAGCACTGATCCCCTCCCCCTTCGACCCTCCCCCTCCCGTGCCGTGACGTCCGACCTGCGGGACGCTACGGGAGACGCCTGAATACGCACACACACGAACAAGGACTCATCTCATGGCATACAGCACGAAACTGATCGATCACTACGAGAACCCCCGCAACGTCGGCAACTTTGGCAAGACCGCGGACGTGAAGGGCGACAGCACCGTCGGCTCGGGCGTCGTCGGCGCGCCCGAGTGCGGCGACGTGATGCAGCTCCAGATCAAGGTCGATCCGAAGACCAACAAGATCGAGGACGCGAAGTTCAAGTGCTTCGGCTGCGGCTCGGCGATCGCGTCGTCTTCGCTCGCGACGGAATGGATCAAGGGCCGAACGCTGGACGAGGCCGAGGCTTTGCGGAACACGGAGATCGTGGAAGAGCTGGCGTTGCCGCCGGTGAAAATCCACTGCTCGGTGCTGGCCGAGGATTCGATCAAGGCCGCGATCAAGGATTACCGGGAGAAGAACGGCATCGACGCGCCGGCGAAGAAGCCCGCAGCGACGCACTGAGCGGGTTCGTTCAACCCCATCGGGAGAACCGTGTTTCGGTCTTTTCCGCTGTGCAGCCCCGCGAGCGCGGGGCTGCTTTCGTTTTGTGGGCGGCCGATCACGGCGCCGGGTAGAGCGTGGGCGCGCCGGGTCCGACCGGCAGGCCGAAGAGGAAGACGTAGCCGTAGAAGAGGATCGTCCAGCCGAGCAAGAAGGCGATCGAATAGGGGAGCATGGTGGCGATCATGGTGCCGATGCCGAGGTCTCGTTTGTATTTGGTGGCGACGGCGAGGATGAGTCCGAAGTACGACATCATCGGGGTGATGATGTTGGTGGTCGAATCGCCGATGCGGTAGGCGGCTTGGATGACTTCGGGCGAATAGCCGATGGTCATGAGCATCGGGACGAAGATGGGCGCGGTGACGGCCCACTGGGCGCTGGCCGACCCGAGCATGAGATTGACGAAGCAGCACATGAGGATGAAGGGGAGGAAGACGAGTGGGTTGTCGAGGCGCATGGCGACGAGCGCGTCGGCGCCGAGCACGGCGAGGATCCGTCCGAGTCCGGAATAGCCGAAGAAGGCGACGAACTGCGCGGCGAAGAAGACGAGGACGATGTAGAGGCCCATGGAGCGCATGGCGCCGGCCATGGCGTCGATGATGTCGCGGTCGTCTTTCATGCTGCCGACGGTGCGGCCGTAGACGAAGCCGGGGACGACGAAAAAGACGAGGATGATGGTGACGACGCTGTTGAGAAGGGGAGCGAAGACGGCGGGTCCGGTCGCGGCCTGGTCGGGGTTGCGTAAGACGCCGAAGCCGGGCAGCCAGTCCATGATCGGGGCGAGCGTGGCGGGGCCGGCGACGACGACGATGCCGAGCGAAACCAGCAGGGCGCTGAGGCCGGCGAGGGCGAGGCCGCGGCGTTCGTCGCTTCGCAGGGGTTCCATCGCGGCCGGCTCTTCGAGGTCTTCCGAGGCGTCGTTCTCGTCGTAGGCGCCGAGTCGCGGCTCGACGACTTTCGCCGTGACCAGCCAGCCCAGAAACGTGATGAGGAAGGTGCTGGTGATCATGAAGAACCAGTTGGCGGTCGGGAAGACGACGTACTCGGGGTCGATGAGTTGGGCCGCCTCGGTGGTGATGCCGGCGAGGAGAGGGTCGACGGTGCCGATGAGCAGGTTGGCGGAGTAGCCTCCGGAGACGCCGGCGAACGCGGCCGCCATGCCGGCGAGGGGATGCCTGCCGAGCGAGTGGTAGACGGCCATCGCGAGCGGGATCAATACGACGTAACCCATCTCGCTGGCGGTGTTGGAGAGCACGCCGGCGAGGACGACGACCGCGGTGACGAGGTTCTTCGGCGCGCCGAGGATGAGCGCGCGCACCGCCGCGGTCAACAGTCCCGATCGCTCGGCGACGCCGACGCCCAGCAGCGCGACGAGGACGGTGCCGAGCGGGACGAAGTTCGTGAAGTTGGTGACGAGGTTGGTGCTGATCCAGCGAACGCCATCGCCGGTCATCAGGTTGTTGACCGTGAGTTGGGCGGGTCCGTGCTGCCGGGCGGTCAGGGTCGCGCCTTCGACGCTGACGAACGTGACGCGGTCGTCATCGACGTCTTCGACGGTGAGCATGGCGCGGTCGAGCGCGTCGAGTCGGTCTTCGGTGTCCGACAGGACGGTGAAGGCGAGCGGGTTGCCGTCGTTGTTGCGGAGGGTGAGTTCGGTTCCGTCGATCGCGTCGACGGCGAGGGTGGCGTTCTGCGACAGGGCTCGCGGATCGTCGACGGCGAGGCCGGACCAGGAGGCGACGCCGGAGACGAGCACGACGCCGAGCGCGAAGAGGGCGAACAGCGTGACCGGGTGGGGCAGGAGATTGCCCAGCCATTCGACGACGGCGAGGAAGCGGGCGAGCGGGCCCGAGGGAGTGCCGTTGAACTCGGATGCGTCGTGCCGAGCACGCTCGCGCTGCGCGGGTGCGGGCGGCTGCTCTTCGGGCCTGGGGGTGGGTTCCGAAGGCGCGGAGGTATCGGCGTCCGCGTCGTCCCGGTTCGCGTCGTGCTGAGGTGGTTCGGCCATGGTCGCATGCTAGTGACGGGCGGGCGGCGGCGGCGGCGACTCAGCGCGTGGGCATCGGATAGCGCAACACCAGCCGCGTGAGCATCACCGGGTAGTCGATCTGGACGCGGTAGAGCGTGAATTGCGACGGATCGAGCCCGGCGCCCTGATACAGCCAGCGGAGCTTGCGGTGATAGTCGGTGGAGCCCTCGGCGGGCGGCGCGTCGAGCGGCGTGCCGAGCCGCTGCACCGCGACGTGCTCGTTGAGGCGCATCTCGTCGCGAAGGAAGAGCGGGTAGGGGAGTCGGCCCGAGCGGTCGGCGAAGACGTCGGCTGACGGCTCGCCATGGTCTTTCACGCCGGCTTGCAGGGCGAGTTCGAGCGTCTGCCGCCGGGCGGGTGTCTGGACGAAGGCGGTGATCGAGCCGTGGTCGGCCGCGTCCTGTCGGAAGCGGGGCTGTACGCCGCGGGAGCGCAACGCCAGGGCGAGCGTCGCGGCGTCGGTCCGGCCGACGCGGTCGGGCGGGAGTTGGATGCTCGAGAGCGTTTCGGTGATGGGCGTCACCTCGAGCTCGTCGATGGGTCCGCGCGAGAACTCGCGTACGAGGCCCAAGCTTCGCAGCGGATGATCGTCGTCGTCGTCGTCGTCGGAGACGAGCGGCTCGGTGCCGCCCAGCGTGGCCGCGTTCTCGGTGTCGATGACGGCGCGATTCAGATAGACACCCGCGGCGGGGCCGGTGCGGATGCGGGTGATGTCGGCGAGTTCGACGAAGGTCGCCGTGTCGAGACGCGCGTCGTCATGGGGAGAGACGCAGACGGCGTTGTGGACGAAGAGATGCTCGAGTCGAGCGCCCCAGAGATGTGTGGCGGCGCGGTGCGCGGCGCGGCGGTGTTCGAGCGAGATGGCCCCGTGCGCCGTCGGCGCCGCGTCGGTGGTCATCGTGTCGAAGGTCCGACGATCGCCCGCGTGCCGCTTCACCACCGCGTCGAAACGGTCGGCCGCGTCGACCAGACGCCGCAACAGCTCCGCCGGGGCGCCGAGCTTCTTGAGCTTCTTCCCGAGCGTCACGAAGTTCCCCGGCCCCGGCACGAACGGCGCCGCCGCGAGATCGCTCGGCGCTTCCAGCACCTTGAACACCTTCCACGACAGCTTCATGTCGACGCCGAGCGATCGCTGCAATTCCGCGGCCCCGCCCGGCTGCCCCGGACAAGCTTCCACCGCGGCTCGCAGCGCTTCCCGCACGCCGACGGTCGCGGCGGCGGTCTCTCGCTCGAACGCCGAACGCGGCGTCCCGACCGCGGTCGCAGAACTCGAGCGATCCGGAGATGTCGAAAGCGGGCGGTCGGCGCCGTGAGAGTGCATCGCCGACAGCGTAGCGACAGGGCTTGAGGCGGCCGCGAGACCGCCCCAATTCCGACGAATTCTCCCAGCCCAGGCATCCGCGTCCCGAGCCGCGGGGGACGACCGATCAGCAATCGGCCCGGTACCGGCTGAACCGCGTGTCCGAAACTCGACGATCGCTTCGACCGACCCGTGCCGCAGGTCGCCGCCGCTTCGGGGCCCCGAAGCGTCCTTACGCCGCGGCACTGGCGGGTGCGGTCCAAGCGTGTTCCGCTCTGGATGAGTTGGATCGGGCGTCATGGGATTGGTCGAGTATACCCCGACACTCCGTGTTCCAGAAACTTTCTCGAAAGTTTCTGGACATATTCAATAGCCGCGGTATGCTCCGTCAAACCAACCCAGTCACGCCTGCCATCGGCAGCGTCTTACCCGCGTGCGACCCGACTCAGAGCGCGTGACGCACGCTCCACCCAGCGTCGACTCGGACGCATTTCGCGCCGCTTCGGGGCCGTCGCGGATCGACATGAATCCGCTGGCGAGTGGCCGGTCGCCGCGAAGGCGGCGACGGCGTGCGGGACGACGGGATCGCTCCCGAAACGGGAGCCGAAAGACGAAACCCCACCCCGGCATGACGCCGGGCAGCGAGGAAGTGAGACGTGACGATGATCGGAACGCGAACGAAGAACAACGCCGCGACGCTGATCGCGGGGGTCGGTCTGTTGGGCCCCGCCGCCGTGAGCGTCGGCGCCGCCGAGTACACCGTCGAACTGCTGCCGCAGTACGGCGAGATCAAGCAGGGCAACACGCCGCCCGGGCTCCCACCCGTCCTCTCGGTGAGCGGCTCGATCCCGAGTGCGATCAACAACGCCGGCCTGGTCGTCGGCGGCACCGTGATCCCCGAGGGCGAGGGCACCGGCTTCTACGTGGGCGAGGGCCGGCAGGTCGGCCTGAACGACGCGTTCTCGTTGCTCGGCTCGGAGCTGGTTGACGTGAACGATTCGGGCGTGGCCGTCGGCTGGGGATTCGACGAGACGCGCGACTTCACGACCCCGGGCTTCGCGTTCACGTATGACGGAACGACGCTGACGGAGTACGGCGGCTTCGTGTCGAGCGCGATCGCGCGGCCGACGCTGTCGGGGATCAACAACGCGGGGGTGGTCGTCGGTTCGGCGCCGAGACCTGCGCCGGGTCAGCCGGTGACGCCGGAGGACGGTCGGCCGGCGATCTGGGACGCGAGCGGGCAGATCAGCGAGTTGCCGCTGCCGGCCGGCGCGACGCGCGGCTTCGCCCAGTCGATCAACAACGCGGGGCTCATCGTGGGCCGGGCCGATTCAGCCGAAGATCCGTTCCTCCGCTCGGCGATCTGGCGGCCCGACGGCTCCTTCGAGTACGCCCCGCGCGTCGACTTCACCGACGGCGATCCTGGTTTGCCCGGCTCGGGCGAAGTGTTGATCCGCGATCTGAACGACGCGGGCGCGCTGGTGGGCCATGTCGATCGGGCGCTGTTCGACCGCCGCCCGGTCTACGTCGATCCGGCGGGCGACGTCACGCTGGTCGAGGGCTGGGACGTCGACAACCCCGCGAAGGTGGGCGACGAGGTGTTCGCGATCAACGGCTCGGGGATGATGGTCGGTCGTTCTCGGATCGGCAACGACTTCGACCTTCTCTTCTGGTCGGGCCCGGACGCGTCGCCGATCAACCTGTCGGAGCTGTACGACACGCCGACGTTGGAGATCGTGCAGGCGATCGACATTAACGACGCGGGGCAGATCACCGCCTTCGGCTTCGAGACCGTGGTCTTCGAGGGCCAAGAGGTCCAGCAAGCCGTGGCGTTGGTGCTCACGCCCATCCCCGCACCGGGCGCCGCGGGGCTGCTCGCGGTCGCGGGCGTGATCGCATCACGTCGGCGCCGAGGATGATCGGGCGCGGGGACGGGGGGCGAGCGGGACGGATTCTCTTCTCTTGGCCGCGATAAATGGACGCGATCGCGGCTCGCTCGCCGCCTGGGCCGAAGGGTTCGGGCGGCTTTTGTGCGCGCGGAGAGGTGGGATGGAGGGCGGGGCGGTCGGAACGTGGGCCGCTTCGCGAGGCTCGGCGGTCGGCGCCGATCGACGATCGAGAAGTCGCTTCGTCGGGTTGTCGGGAGCGTTGCCGGGCGGGACAAGGTCCGAGTGGGCGTGAAGCTGGGGGGTCGGCGCCGCGGGCTGTCGGCGGGGCAAAGCGGGTAAGCGGCGCGGAGGGGATGGCCCGACGGGCCTGTTGCGGCCCGGAGCGCGTCCGGCGAGTGCGGGATGATCGGACGGTCCGGGAAGCCGACGAGCGAGTAGAGCGGCATTGGATTCGTGGAGTCGCGTCTTCGCTCGACCCGCGGCTCGTTCGTTTCGAGAGTCGAGATAGAGCGTCGGCACGCGTGCGTGTCTCATGCCGATCGCTCGACGGAGAGATCGCCATGGAACGGAAGCGTTACGACAGCGGGTACGGCGGGGCCGGGGACGATCGACCAGCGCAGCAAGCGTCGGACGGCTCGCGAGTCGAGACGCCGGGTGCGGACTCGGCGTCGAACGCCGGAGCGGCGGGTCGCCCGGGCGGTCGGGCGGTGCGTTGGTTGCTGGCGTTGCCGGCGGCGTACGGTGCGGCGGCGGGGCTGCAGCTCGCTGCGTCTTCGGCGGCGGCGTGGCAGATCGAGGCGGGGACGGTCAGCGGGCCGGGGCCGGAGTTCACGGTGGGCGTGTGCGCGCCGGCGGCGGCGTTCACGCTGGTGTTCGTGTGGTTGGCGGGCCGGCTGGTTCCATCGGGCGGGCTGAAGGTGGGAGCGTTCTTGGCGGTGGCGCTGGCGATGGCGGCGGCGATGGAGGTGCTGGCGATCCGCGGCCCGGTGCCGGCGGAGGCGATCGGTCTGGCGCTGGCGAAAGCGGGTGGGGCGGCGGTGGCGTGCCTTGGTCTGCTGCGTTTCGGGCGACCGGACCCGCTGGCGGACGTGTACGCGCCGCGCGTGATCGACAACTGGGGCGCCGGCCGCGGGTCCGGGTTGTATCAGGGTCAAGGCGCAGCACAGGAAAGACCGAGCATCGGGGAGCGGATGGCGGTGGGGTGAGGCGGCGGCGACGGTCGGGAACGCCGCGGCGGCGGAGCGAGTCCGACGGCTCAGGCGGCGCCGAGCTTTCGGGCGAGGGTGTCGAGCACGGCGCGGTTGCCCGAGTGGACGCGGAGTTCGGCGGGGTGGCGGACTTCGATGACGACGGCGACGCCCGGCGCGAGGAGGTTGAGGTCGGTGACTTCGCCTTCGCCGTTTTCGAGGATGGCTTTCACCATGGCGAGCATGGTCTGGCGCTGATCTGGGGGGACTTCGAGGGGGTCGCGCGTGCGTTGGTGGAGGCTGGCCTCGGCGTCGACCTCCTGCCAGTCTTCGTCGGTCGCGAGTTCGAACGCGACGAGGTCGAGCACGCTGCGCCATTCGGAGACGGGCATCACGAGCACGCTCTGGATGTGCATGGCGTGGAGCACGTCGTCGAGGAGTTCGGCGAGCTTCTCGGGGGTTTCGGCGGTGAGGTGATAGTCGGCGTCGGGCCATGGCGTAGCGGCGACGCTCATGACTGCGTTTTCGTCGCTGTCGATGGAGAAGCGGAGCATGGAGTCGTCGCCGTCGCCGTGCTGTTCCGCGTTGATAGAGCCCTCGCGCAGGTTCTCGATCGCCTTCTGCTCGCTGAGGAAGTCCACGGTTCACCCCGTTCGGCCCGGATGGGCGTGTGTCGAAGCCGGGGCGACGCCGCCCGCGGCAACCCGGAGACTACGACGGTCGGGGCGGGGGTGCAATAGCGGGGGAGATCGGCTGTGGTGCGGACGATCGTGCGGCGGGTCCGCCCGAGCGGGCGTTCATCGCATTACGGCGTCCATCTTGCGGCGTTCGTCGGGGGTGGCGCCGTCGGTCGGCGTGTCGCGGACGAGGGCGTCGATGACGTCGTCGGTGGTGACGCCGTCGGCCTCGGCGTTGAAGTTCGCGATGATGCGGTGGCGAAGCACGGGCTTGGCGACCGAGGCGACGTGCTCGGTCGTGACGTGCACCGAGCCCGCGAGCACGGCGGCCGCCTTGGCGGCGATGATCAGCGATTGACTCGCCCGCGGGCCCGCGCCCCAGCCGAGATAGTCTTTGACGATCTGCGGGACGGGGTTGGTCTCGCTGGCTTCGCGCACGCGGGTTTGCCGCACGAGCCGCAACGCGTAAGCGATCACATGATCCGCGACCGGCACCTCGCGCACGAGCCGCTGCACGGCTTGCACGTCGCCCGCGGAAAGCACTTCACTCGGCTGCTGCACCGAGACCGAGGTCGTGCGGCGGATGATCTCGGCCTCTTCGGCTTCGCTGGGATAGCCGATCAGGATGTTGAGCATGAAGCGGTCGAGCTGGGCCTCGGGCAGGGGGTAAGTGCCCTCCTGCTCGATCGGGTTCTGCGTCGCGAGTACGAAGAAGGGCTCGGGAAGTCGGTGCTGCACGCCGGCGGCGGTGACCTGATGCTCCTGCATCGCTTCGAGCAGCGCGGCTTGGGTCTTCGGCGGCGTGCGGTTGATCTCGTCGGCGAGGATGACGTTGGCGAAGACCGGGCCGCGCACGAAACGCAGCTCCCGATGCCCCGTGGTGCGGTCTTCTTCGATCACCTCCGTGCCCGTGATGTCCGACGGCATGAGGTCGGGCGTGAACTGGATGCGGCTGAACTTGAGCGAGAGCGACTTGGCGATCGTCGAAATAAGCAGGGTCTTCGCGAGCCCCGGCACGCCCACGACCAGCGCGTGTCCCTGGCAGAACAGCGACATGAGGAGCTCGCGGACGACGTCGTCCTGTCCGACGACGACCTTGGCGATCTCGGTCCGGAGCGTTTCGAAGGAATGCCGCACGTGCTCGACGGCCTGCTCGGGCGAAAGCTCGGCGATGGGCGAATCCTCGGCCGAGGCGGCGTCGGCGGCGGCCCGATCGTCGGCGTCCGCGGCGTGGTGCATGTGTGCGTCGTCGTGGTCGTTCATCGCGGGCGCCCCGATCGGGAAAGAGTCGGTTCGGTCGGCGGACACGAGGCCGCGCCGACCGATGATACGCGGGGCGACGCGAGGCGATCGGCGGTATGTTCGGGCGATGAACGATGCGGCGCTGTGGGCGATGCTGATCGGCGGGGCGTACTTGGTGGGCTCGGTGCCGTTCGGGCTGCTGCTGGGCAAGCTCAACGGTGTGGACATCCGCGAACACGGCTCGGGGAACATCGGCGCCACGAACTTGCTGCGCGTGTGCGGGCGGCGGGTCGGCTACGTGGGCTTCGCGTTGGACGTGGCGAAAGGGGCGGCGCCGGTGCTGGCGGCGGGGCTGGCGACGGGGCTCCTGGGCTTGGGGGCGGCGCGGGGTGAGCCCGACGCAGCCGGTGTCGTCGAGCCGCTGCGCGCGGCAGAACTCGGCTTGTGGATCGCCGTGGGCGTGGCCGCGATGCTCGGCCACATCTTCCCGGTCTACCTTCGGTTCAAGGGCGGTAAGGGCGTGGCGACCGGGCTCGGGCTGTTCCTCGCGTTCTGGCCTTGGACGACGATCCCGGCTGCGGCGTCGCTGGCGGTGTGGATCGCGACCGTGCGCACGACGCGGTACGTGAGCGTGGCGTCGATGGCGGCGGCGGTGGCGCTGCCGACGGTCGCGCTGGTGCAGATGCTGTTGGGCTGGCCGATCCCGAGGCGAGCGATCGATCGGGCGACCGGCGGCGACGGAGACGCTGTCGGCGCGGCGGACGGTCTGAGCGCGGCCGGCGCCGGCGTGGGCTCGGCGTCGAGCATCAGCGTCGGCTGGCCGTTCCTGGTGATGACGCTGACGCTGGCGGCGCTGGTGATCGCCAAGCACCGGAGCAATATCGCCCGACTGCGCGCGGGAACGGAGAGCAAGATCGGATCGACCAAGCCGGCGACGCCGACGCCAACGCCGATGCCGAGTGACGGAGCGTGACGACGGGCGTTGCGGGGAGACGGCCATGATGACGGGACGGGCGCGGACGCGGCCGACCCGCGGGCGAGAAACCGGGCGGCGGAACCGGGATGCGGAACTGGCGGAACGGAACGGGGGAAACTTGGGGAGCGGTACACTGCGTGCATGCTGCCCAGAACACGTCGGTATCACGACTCGGCGGTCGCGGCGCCCGGCGCGATGGCGATGATCGCGCTCGTGCTGATCGTCGGAACGCTCCTCGTCGTCGGGGGCCAATCGGCTGGCGTATTCGCTGAGGAAACGGTCGCGCCCGGCGACGAACTGGTGGACCCCGCGCTGCCGGTCCCGCGGGTCCAGCCCGACGCGACGACCGGGGCGGCGGATCGACCGAACGGCGAGCCCGACCCCGACGAGGCGAGCGAGGCGAACCGGTCGGCCGATTCGTCGGCGGACGCGAACGAGGCGACTCGCGGCGCCGACGCGGCCGCGGCCGCGGAGCGTTGGCTCGGGCGGGCGGAGTTGGAACGGCTGCGCGATCTGGCGCTGAGCGGGGCGCCGGCGGACGCCGAGCGCGTGGTGGTCGATACGCGGTTCGTCACGCGGCCCGACGGCGAGGTTGTCCGCGAACGTCTCGCGGCGTTCGTCGTCGAAGAGGGCGCCGGCCGGCGTGTGTCGGGCGACGCGGAGGTGACGCTGACGTTCGCGTTCGCGTACCGCGAGCGGGGCGGAGCCGGGTCGGCGGCCGAGGAGCCGGCCGATCGGTGGGTGGTGTACGACTCGACGCTGCGGCGGCGCGTGCCGCTCACGATGTCGTTGGAGACGCCCGATCTCCCGGCGGCGATGCGGCGGGGTCTGGTCGGCGCGCGGATCGGGGAGTTGCGGGTGATCGAGTCGCCGGCGTGGTTCGCGTACGGCGAGGAAGGGCGGCCGCCGATACCGCCGAACGCGCGGAAGCGGTTCGTGGTGCGGGCGATCGAAACGGAATGACGCCGCGGTCGGCGAATAGGGTTACCGCGAGGCGGCCTCGTCGCCGAAGGCGATCGCGCCGCGACCGTTCTCCGGCTCGAGGCCGAGCGTCTGTTCGATGGCGACGGCCGCTTCGTGAGACGCACGTTTGCCGTGGAAGCGATCGACGATCGCTTGGAGTTGGTTGCGTTGCTCTTGCATGGCCGATTGCGAGTTGAGCAAGCCCTCGGCTTCGCGCGCCAGGCGCTCGGGACCCTCGAAGTACGGCACCAACTCGGGGATGACTTCGCGTCCCGCGATCAGGTTCGGCAAGGTGAAGTAATCGGTCGTGATGATCCAGCGGCCGATGGCGGTGTACGTCGCTTTGTTGGTCTTGTAGAGGATGACCATGGGCGTGCCGTGGCGGGCGACCTGAAGCGTGACGGTGCCGGAGACGACGAGGGCGAGGTCGGCCCAGTTCGCGACGAGGTCGGTCTCCGCCACGCGGACGTCGAGCCCGTCGGGCCAGCCGCCCATGCCCGAGGCCAGCGAATACAGCGTCTCGCGGACGTCTTCGGTCGTCGCGGCGACGAGCCCCCGCAGGCGCGGCCGGCCTTTGGAGAGTTCGTTGTAGGCGGCGAGTTGGAGCGGGAAGTTACGCCGGATCTCGGCCGGCCGGCTACCCGGGAGGATGGCGAGCTTCGGCTTGCCTTCGGGCAGCTCGCGCGCCCGCTCCGCGTACCGTTCAGCCGCGACCGGTTCGTCGAAGAGCGGATGGCCGATGAAGCGCGCCGGCACGCCGCGCTGTTTGAAGAACGGTTCTTCGAACGGGAGGAGGCACAGGACGAGGTCGGTGCGTTTGCGGAGTTTGTTGATGCGCCACGGTCCCCAGGCCCAGAGCTGGGGCGCGACGAGATGGACGACGGTGAGGCCGCGTTCCTTGGCGATTTTGCAGATGGGGAAGTTGGCGGCCGGCGAGTCGACGGGGACGTGGAGTCGGACGTCGGGGTGTTTGTCGATCCACTCGGCGATGTCGCGGTTGATGCGCTGGTGCTCGCGGATTTTCTGGAGGCCGGGCAGGCCGACCACGGCGTCGGCGCCGGTGAGCTGGACGACCTCGGCGCCCGCGGCGGCCATCTTCGGCCCGCCCCAGGCGTAGATGGGAAGGTCGGGCTGTCGCTTGCGCAGCTCGGCGATGACGGCGGAGGCGTGGTCGTCGCCCGACGGCTCGAAGGCGGTGAAAAGGACAGCCGATCGGCCCGTGGAGCCGGCGCGTGGGGCTGTGGTTGGCGCCTCGGAGGTCGTCACGAAGGAATCGGAGCATGTTGGGCAGGGGGTGTCAAACGGGTGGGAGATCGTGGAGTGCTGGGGAGGGGGTGAGAGAGAGACGAAGGGACGAAGGGACGGAGCGGGACACCACAGGCGGGAGCGGCGGCGCAAAGGTGCGATGGGGGCGGGTAGACTCGGCGGCGTCGTGCGCGCGAGGGATGTGTTCGTGAGTCGTCGTCGGCCGATGGTGTGTGGATCGGCCGGCGCCGGCGGGTACATCGCGAGCGTGCGACTCCTTGGGGGGCGGGCGTGTTGATTCCAGTTCTGAGCGATCCCCGAAACGAGGTTTTGTCATGTCCAGCACGAGCGCTCCCGCCCGTGGTTCGTATCGACGCACGCACACCTGCGGTCAGCTTCGGCTCGACGACGCCGGGGCGGAGGTGGTGCTGGCGGGTTGGGTGAATTCGTACCGGGACCACGGGACGGGGCTGGTGTTCATCGACGTGCGCGATCGCGACGGGCTGACGCAGATCGTGTTCGATCGTGAGGACGCGAGCGACGCGTTGCTGTCGGTGGCGGACAAGCTGCGGGCCGAGGACGTGATCGCGGTGTCGGGGAAGGTGCGCAAGCGCGACGGCGGGCCGAACCCGAAGCTGGAGACGGGCGAGGTGGAGGTGGTGGCGGCGACGCTGACGGTGTTGAACAAGTCGGAGACGCCGCCGTTCCAGCCGGGCGAGACGGAGGGGCTGCCGGGGGAGGAGCTGCGGCTGAAGAACCGGTTCCTCGACCTTCGGCGAGCGAAGATGCAGAAGGTCTTGCGGACGCGGCACCGGATCACGAAAGTCACGCGCGACTATTTCGACGAGCACGGGTTCATCGAGGTGGAGACGCCGGTGCTGACGAAGTCGACGCCGGAGGGGGCGCGGGACTTTTTGGTGCCGTCGCGGTTGAACCCGGGGGAGTGGTATGCGCTGCCGCAGAGCCCGCAGTTGTTCAAGCAGATCCTGATGGTGTCGGGGGTGGACCGGTACATCCAGTTGCCGAAGTGTTTCCGGGATGAGGACCTGCGCGCGGACCGGCAGCCGGAGTTCACGCAGATCGACCTCGAGATGAGTTTCGTCGAGCAGAGCGACGTGATCGAGATGATGGAAGGGTTCGTGCGCCGGTTGTGGAAGGACGTGATCGGCTGCGAGGTGCCGGCGATCCGGCGGATGACGTACCGGGAGGCGATGGACACGTACGGGATAGATCGGCCCGACCTGCGGTACGACCTGCCGATCGTTGACATCTCGGACCTCGCGGCGACCACGGACTTCAAGGTGTTCACCGGCGCGCTGGAGAAGCGGAAGGGGACGGTGCGGTGCATCCGCGTGCCGGGCGGGGCGGCCGTGCTGACGCGGAAGATCACGGATGGGTACACGGAGTTCGTGAAGACGTTCGGCGCCGGCGGTGCGCCGGTGACGAAGGTGGTGAAGGGCGAGGGCGGGCTGGCGTTCGAGACGGGCGTCGGGCGGTTCCTCGAGCCGATTCAGGCGGAGTTGATCGAGCGGCTGGGCTGCGCGGAGGGCGACACGATCGTGTTCGGCGCGGATACGTACGCGACGTGCCAGAAGTCGCTGGGCGAACTGCGGCAGAAGGTCGCACGCGACATGAACATGGTCGACGAGAACGCCTGGGCGTTCGTTTGGGTCGTGGACTTTCCGATGTTCGAGTTCGACGAGGAAACCCAGCGGTTCTACGCGATGCACCATCCGTTCACGGCGCCGAACCCGGACCAGGTGGAGGCGTTCCTCGCCGCCGGGGCGGGCGACCGCGACACCATCGAATCGATCGTGTCGGCGGGGTACGACATCGTGTGCAACGGATCGGAGATCGCGGGCGGCTCGATCCGTATCCACGACCAGCGGGTGCAGCGGAAGGTTTTCGAGCTGCTCGGCATCGGAAAGGAGGAGGCGGAGGCGAAGTTCGGGTTCCTCTTGGACGCGCTGAAGTTCGGGGCGCCGCCGCACGGCGGGATCGCGTTCGGGCTGGACCGGCTGACGATGCACCTGGCGGGGACGGAGAACATCCGCGACGTGATCGCGTTCCCGAAGACGCAGACGGGGGCGGACCTGATGTGCGATGCGCCGAGCGCGGTGGACGCCGGTCAGTTGAAGGAGCTGTTTGTGCGTAGTACTTGGGAGGGGTGAGGGGTTAGTCGGAGTAGCCGAGCTTCTTCAGGTCAGGCGGCGGCACGCGGAGGTCGAGAAGTGACCAATCGCTTTCGTCCACGAAGAGAAACCGGTACTCCCGCGGGATGCCAACGCGGTCACAAATCCGGTCGAGTTCTTCCGCCAGCATCGGATAGGGGTAGTAGTCCTCATCGTCGATCCACTCACTCCATGAGTCATCCCAAGACCGATCGTTGCAAACAGGAAAGAGCGACGGTTGGAGCAGGAAGCATGACTGCGTGAACGCGGAGACGCCGAGTCCATCGAGCTTGCCGTCGCAATCGTCGAGCAGCTCTCGGACCGCCGATCGCGGATCCTCACCGAGCAGTGCATCACACAGTTCCGCAAATTGCTGTCCGTCAAGAATCGTCATCGAGAACAGGCGTGCAAAGCTCGCAAAGTACCCATATCGAGCGCCGCCTTCGATGAGCTTCTTGGCGTGTTCGAGATCGTCGGTAGTCATAAAGCCGAGTTCGGCAATGCGACGCCGCATTTCTGCTGGACGCTTACCAGATGCGTTGAAATGCCCTAGATAGCCAAACGCCCTGCGGAAATCGACGGTGTCGAGCGCCGACGCATCCTTCGCCGCTGTCGCGACAATACGCATGAGGGTCAAAAGGTTCACATTCGACTGGTGCTTGACCTTATCGATATCGTCCATGTTCCACGATTCGCTTTCACCGAAACTCATTTCTGATTCTCCGTTGCGAGCTTGGCGTACGCGGGGTCGAAATCCGCGATTCCTTGGAGCATAGCTGCATTTAGCTAGGAAGGACAACGTCGGAACTTGCGCTGGCCGCACGGGTGGGGCGAGCGCCGGGGCTCAAAGCGCGGGTGTCAGGGCGGTGGGAAGAAACGCCGCTCGAAGCGACGAACGTGCTTTTGATTCCCGGCAAGCGCGGTCTTAATCCCCCGACTCACTGCTTGGCCGGGCACAGGTGACCTCGTTCTCTTCGACGCGGAAGAAGGCTCGCTTGAATCGGACGACGAAGGATCACATGGCTCGCATGGTCAGGACTAGTTTGTTTCACGACTCGGGTGAGACGCAATAATCGAACAAGCCGGCGTCGAAGGATCGCGAGCCTGCGAACCCGCCGCCGCTGCCGGTTCCGGTTCGGCACAAGAAGAAGGCGGGCTGGAGGCGGAGCGTGGCTGATCGCGGTGGGAATCGGTCACGGCGGCGGAAAGGCCGATTGTTTCGTATGAGGGGCGCGGGTGATGACGCCAGTAGACGCGCGTTCCTCGCGTACAGCGCGAGCGCGGGCCGAGTGAGGATGCGGGGGGCTGCACGCGGCCGTGCTGTGCCGTTGCGTCGTCGAACCGGCCCGCGGGCTTACTGCCCCGATTCGTCCGGCAGGATGGAGCGGGCGGGGAGGCCGGAGAGGCCTGGGGCGGGGTTCATGGTCGTGTTGAGGGTGTCGGGGTTCGGGATGTGGGGGGAAGGGGCGTGCGGTGATGGTGCGCCGCTGGGTTGCGAGGGGAGGGGGATGCCGGGTGATGGGGCGGATGGGGCGGCGGGGTGTGGGCTGGCGTGGGCGGCGGGGTTGGCGGCTTAGGGGTCGTGCGGTGGGAAGATGGTTGTGGGGATTGGTGGTGGTGGCGTTGATGGGCGGCGCTGTTGATGCCGCCGGGGCCGGCGTCTTGGGCGTTGGCGAGGTTGGCGGCCTGTTGGGGGAGGTGATGCCGAGCAAGGGTGGCGCGCGCCGGGGTGGGCGATTCGTGCGGACGATCGCGGCGGACAACTCTGCCGGGGCTGCTTACCTTCGCCCTTCGATCCACCGCACCGCTTCCCAGCCCATCGGGAGGAGCGTCGTGGCGATGAGGGCCTTGATGACGGCGCCGGGGAGGAACGGGTAGAAACCCGCGGCGAGCAGGCTTTGCAGGCCCGTGATGCCGGGTGCGGGATCGGCGGCCGCGGTCTGGAGCGCGCCCGACGCGGCGAGCGTGCCGAGCCAGGCGAGTCCGCCGATGAAGATGACGGCCGTCGCGAGCGTCATCGCGAGGAGCGTGCTGGACGTCCGTTTATCCCAGCCGCGTTCGGCGAGCAGGCCCACGAGGAACGCGGCTGGGACGAAGGCGAAGAGGTAGCCAGCGGTCGGGCCCATGAGCACCGCGGGCCCGGCGGCGGCGCCGGCGAAGACGGGCAGCCCCGCGGCGCCCTGCGCCAAGTACGCCACCAACGCAGCGGCGCCGCGACGCGAGCCGAGCAACGCCCCGACCAGCAGCACGCCCAACGTCTGACCCGTGATCGGCACGAGGCCCATCGGGATGACGAGCTGCGCGAGCCCCGCGACGAGCCACGAGCCGAGCACGACCAGCGCAGCGTGACGCGCCCACGAGGGGACGCGCAGCTTCTCAAACGGCGCAGCGACGACGTCGGCGAGCACGCGAGCATCGGCGGCGGTGGGGCGGTTCGCGGTCAGGGCGGTGGCGTTCATGGTTTCGCTCCGGGAAGAGTCGCGTGCGACGCTGGGTCGCGGAGGGTGTTCGGCGGCTGCCGCGCAGGCACGACTCGGCGCGGCCGAACGGGGTGAATGCGTATGCCCCGAGAGTGTAAGGGTCTCGAGCCCCGGCTTGGAAAGGCAACGACCCGCGGCGCTCTCGCGTCGCGGGTCGGGCGGCGTCCCGGTGAGGGTGAGGCGGGCGCCGGGAGTCCGGGCGTCGTCAATGGAACGGCGTCGCGCGTCCGTAGCTCGCGCACGACCGCTCGCGTGATTCGGTCAGTTCGTCGAGTCGTCACCGGCGGGGTCGCCGGTCGGGGCGGCGTCGTCGCCCGGGCGGCCGTTCTGTAACGCTTGCGCTGCGGCGCGTTGGATGATCTCTTTCGAGATCGCGGCGGTGCTGAGCACGGCTCGGCGTGCGTCGCGGCCGAAGTCGGCGACCGACTCGACGAGTCGCTGCGGCGCGCCGGCTTGGACGAGCTGACGTACGCAGCGGGCGGTGAGCGTCCGGACGGCGTTGGCGCCGAGCGCGGCGATGCGGTCGGTGCGGTCGCGGCCCTCGACGGCGACGCGGACGACCGCCTGCGGCGGCGCGCCGTTGCGGTCAAGGAAGGCGATGCGGCGGAGCGTGTCGCCGGTATTGGAACGGATCGTGTCGATGGCGGCGCCGGCGGCTTGGGCGATGGGCTGAACACAGGCTGGCGCTTCGATCGGCGCCGGGTCGCCGGCGTCGGGCGGAGGCGGTGCGGGCTGGGCGAACACCATGGCGGGCGAGAAGCTCAACGCGGCGAAGGCGACGAGCGAGACGAGACGGCGGGACGCGGTCACGATGGACATGCGATTTCCTTTCCGGTGCTGCGCGGTTCGATCGCGCAGCGGCGTCGGGCGATCGCGCGACGCCGAGAGTGAGCGGGCGCCCGCCGCGTGGCGCCCGGGGGTGTGTGCGTGTCGATCCCGCCTCACGGGGATCGGCTGCGTGAGCGCCGGGAGGCGCTGCGGCCGATCGCGTGCGAAACGGCGCACGTTCGGGGCTATTGCGGGCGGAGACGACGACTTGTCAAGAACCCGAGTCTGATCGGTCGCCGTTCGGTGTCGCGTCGTATGATCGTCGGCATGGCGAAGACGAAGCGGCGGCGGCAGTTCATGTGCTCGGCCTGCGGGATGACCGAGGCGAAGTGGTACGGCAAATGCCCGCACTGCGGCGCGTGGGACACGCTGGAGTCGGTGAGCTTCGAGGAGCTTCCCGAGGCGGACGAACATCGCGGGTTGGGCGCGGTGGCGTTCGGCGGGCGTGAGGAAGAGGCGGGCGCGCTCGGGGGCGGGTCGGCGCCGGGCGTGGGGGTGCGGGCGGTGCGCATCGAAGAGGCGAGCCCGGACGCGGCGGTGAGCGAGCGGCTGCCGACGGGCATCGGCGAGTTGGACCGCGTGTTCGGCGGGGGGATCGTGCGCGGCAGCGTCTCGCTGGTGGGCGGAGACCCCGGCATCGGCAAGAGCACGCTGCTGCTGCAAGCGCTGGGTGCGATGGCGCGGAACGGTATGCGTGTGCTGTACGTGACCAGCGAGGAGAGCGCGGAGCAGGTGCGGCTGCGCGGCGCACGGCTTGGGGTGGTGACGTCGCACGAGGACGGCGCGGTCGCTGGAGCGGATGCGGACGCGCGTGCGCAGGCTGGGGGGCTGTACGTGCTGGCGGATACGAACCTGGCGCGGATCGCGGATCAGGCGAAGAAGTTGCGGCCGGCGGCGGTGGTGATCGATTCGATCCAGATGGTTTACAAGAGCGATCTGGACGCGTCGCCGGGCTCGGTCGCGCAGCTACGGCGGTGCTGCACCGAACTCGTGTACCTGGCGAAGGGGACGGGTATGGCGGTGCTGCTGGTGGGTCATGTGACGAAAGAAGGGCAGTTGGCGGGGCCGCGGCTGCTTGAGCACCTGGTCGATGTGGTGCTGTATTTCGAGGGCGACCGGTATCACGCGCACCGGGTGGTGCGATCGATCAAGAACCGGTTCGGGACGACGCTGGAGATCGGCTTGTTCGAGATGGGCGGCGCGGGACTGATCGAGTTGCCGGACGGCGGCAGCGCGAGCGCGCAGGAGTGGGGAGGGCGGCCGGGCAGCGTGGTGTGTCCGGTGGTGTCGGGGAGTCGGTGCGTGTTGATCGAGATGCAGGCGCTTACGGCGACGGGGTTCCCCGGCAGCGTCAAGCGCAAATCGTCGGGGATCGACGCGAACCGGTTGGCGATGATCATCGCGGTGCTGGAGGCGCACGGAGGGATGCGGCTGTACGACCGGGACATCTTTGCGAGCGCGGTGGGCGGCGTGCGTGTGACCGAGCCGGCGGCGGACGCGGCGCTGGCGCTGGCGATCGCGGGCGCGCACGCGTCCCGTGCATTGCCGGCGGGGACCGCGGCGCTGGGCGAGGTGGGGCTCGGCGGCGAGTTGCGATCGGCGACGCAATTGGAAGCGCGGGCGCGGGAGGCGGCGCGATTGGGGTATACGCGATTGCTCGTGCCGCGTGGCAAGCGGGTGTCGGAGGTGGTGCGCGCGGCGGGGGTGGAACCGATCGAGATTAGCGAGATCGGCCGGGCGATCGAGGAACTGGAGATCGTGGGTAAGTCGGCCTGAGTCGGCGAAGGCGAAAGCGGATTCGGCCGACGACTTCGGCGGGGAATCGGGTCGGTCGTAGCTGCGGGTGTGATCGGGCGTTTGTGACGCGTTAACGATTCTCAGCGCGTCTTCGCGCGGGCGCAAGTCTCGATCGCGGCGAAGCAAAGCGATTCCGCGACACCGGTTTCGGGGTCGTTCCGTGCGGCGATGGCTAACGCCTCGCTAGCGCAAGCCGTGCACGCAATTCACGAAGCTTGCGCGGAACGTTGAAGAGATGGCGATAGCTTTCCCTGGCGGAATACGAGGAGAGACCGCGGCGTCGGCGGATCGTGCCCCGCGCCATGGACAACTTTTGATCTTTCGCCTGCTGCATTGGGGTGTCATGAAGATGAACAAGCGAACCGGCTTCACGCTGATCGAGCTGCTGGTGGTGGTCGCGGTGATCGCGATCCTGATTTCGGTGCTTCTGCCGGCGTTGAACTCGGCGCGAAAGGAAGGCCAGTCGATCGTGGCGTTGAACAACGGTCGGCAAGTCGCGGTCGCGGCGAACGCCTACACGGCGAACGGCGGCTTCCAGTTGGATGGCGTGGGGCGTGCCGAGCATTTCCCGCCGGCGTATCTCTACGCGGAGTTGGACGATCAGGGTCGTCCGACGCTGAGGCCGAAGCTGCGTGAGCAGGGGCGATCGATTCAAAGCGATCAGGGCTATGTGCATTGGACGTGGTACCTGTTCGGCAACGAGTTCACGCCGGTCGAGGCGTTCACGAGCCCGCTGGTGCCGAACGGCGGCGCGCCGGCGACGAACCCCGGTCCGAACGCGGAGGACTGGGAGCCGGAGCAGCGGAACAGCCGCGGTCTGACGGTGGGCGCCGCGGTGCCCGAGGACCTTCAGGCGAAGCGTGTGGCGTTCACGCCGAACATGGGCGTGATGCCGCGCAACAAGTTCTACCGCGGTCGAGACGTGGACGGCGCCTATGAGCGTTCGCTGTGGGCGACGACCGTCGCGCCCAGCGACATCGCCCAGCCGAGCAGCACGGCGCTGATCACGGAGTTTGCTGGGCTGAACAGCTACCGCCCGGTCTCCGAAGGCGGCAGCGGCGGCGGGTTCGAGATGAAGAGCGAGCGGCCGCTCGTTCCGATGGAGCATCTCAGCCTCGGCGGCGACTTCTTCGGGTCAAGCGGGGCGCGTCCGACACGCAGCGAGCCGTCCTTCCGGTACGCACGTCTTGCGGACGTGGCGCCGTGGGATCAGGTCGGTGACCAAGGCTGGATGGATAGCCCGACGCCCTGGAACGCGATCGGTCGTCACCATCCGGGCGAGCGGACGGCGTTCGTTTACATCGACGGTTCGGGCGAGCGGAGCACGATCGAAGAATCGATCACGAATCAGCGCTGGGGTCGGTCGGTGTACTCGGTCGACGGGAAGGCCGGCATCGTCGATCTCGAATTCGACGTGACGAACTGAGCGTCGTTTCACGGAGTTCGGGGGAACGGTCGTGAAACGATGGAGCGCGGCGTCGGCTTGACGGTCGGCGCCGGGATTCGGGTCGGGTGAGAGACCGCGATCGCGGTCGGGCCCGTGGTGAGATTCCAGACGACGCAACGCCAGCTTCCGCCCGGTCGTGCGCGATCGGTGCGCCGGGGCGTACCCGGACTGGCGTCGTCAAGGCAGCCCGCGAGGGCGATAGGTGAGACTTCCATGAAAACGAGCGATGTGGTGAAGATCGTCGCGGCGGCCGGTGGGCTCGTCGCCATTTCGGCCGTGGCTTCGGCTCAGACGACTATTCAGGCGCCCAAGGTGATCAACATCACCGGCGCGACGCTGTTCGAGAACTTCTTCAACGCTCCGGCGTCGACGAACGACTTCATCGACGCGGACGGCGACGGGCGTTCGCGTCAGTCGATGCCGCCGGTGGTCGATCAGCTCGCGCCGTTCAACAACCCGGTGAGCTACGCGCTCGACGGCTCGGGCTTCCCGGCGCAGCCGTGGGCGGTGACGTACCGGGCGGTGGGCTCGGGCAACGGTCTTGCGGAACTCGTCGCGCAGGGCTCGAGCTTCGACCTGACGGCGTTCGGCGACGGCGTGGGCATCGAGAACGCCGAGAACGCGTACTACAACCGGACGAAGTTCATCGACGAAGACAACGGTCTTCTGTCGCTGGCGAACACGGCGAACCCGGGCGCGACGCCGTTCCGCACGGTGGTGACGCCGCGTGCGTTCGGCGCCGACACGCTGACTTCCCTCGTCGCGGCGCAGCCGGGCGACACGTCGGTGGACGGCATGCGGATCGACATGGCGCTGCTCGACGTGCCGGCGGCGTGGTTCTCCACCAACGTGCTGTCGAACGGCGAGCCCGAGGCGAACCCGGGCGCGAGCGGCTACGGCAACAACCCGCGGACGGCGGTGACGGTGACCGGCGCCTCGCTGTCGCAGGGCAACAAGCTCAAGGACCTCGGCTCGCTCGAGCTGAAGCAGCCTGGCGTGCCGGGCACGGCGGGCGTGACGGTGTACGACACGGCCGTGGCCTATGTGCCGGTCGCGCCGATCACGAACTTCGGCGTGGGCCTGGAAGAGGTGAACTTCTCCGATCTGCAGTGGTCGATCGTCGCGGGTCGTCTGCGCAACGGCGAGAACCTGATGGTGATCACGCGCGACTCGGGCTCGGGCACGCGTAACGGCTTCATGAATTCGCTGTGCATCGACCCCTCGTGGGGCGTGGGCGAGAACGTGGGTCCGAAGACGACGGTGAACACGCGCTCGCTGCCGGGCCCGGACTTCGCGCCGTCGAACAAGGGCGGCTCGGGCACGATGGAGCTGACGGTTCGCAACAACCGTCTGGCGATCGGCCACACCGGCGCCGAGCGCGGCATCGGTCGGTGGCTCGACTCGGGCGAGCTGGACATCCTTGGCGTGGTGAACGACGTGAACGGCACGATGATGGCGCAGGCCGTCCGCCCGGACATTTTCGCGGTGACGAACAACTCCGATCCGGACACGGGTTGGCAGATCGGCGGTCCGGAGACGTTCTCGACGATCGGCGACCCGGCGGCCGAGTCGATCGCCGACGGCGGTCTGGCTTCGGGCGAGCCGCAGATGTCGAACTCGGCGGCGGCCGCGTACCTGAACAACATCGCGCGTTCGATCGACAACTTCGTCGCGGACGCCGAGGGCGACGAGAACAACTTCACGCCGGCCGAGTTCCTCACGCTGAACTTCGTGCTGCTCGCCGGTCTCGACGCCGTTCCGGACCTGAACGACCCCTGCTCGTACATCTCGAACTCGGCGCTGGTGCTGGACGTGCAGGACGAAGCGCAGCAGATCTCGCAGCTCGGCTTCCCGGAGTACTCGACGTTCGGCTTCAACGGCATCTACGGCATCGTGCCGACGCGTTCGATCGCGACGGCCGGCGCGTTCGCCGACGGCGCAGCGATGAACGAGTACGCCGCGTTCGACGGCACGGGCATCCCCTACGGCGATCCGAACTGGGGCGGCGGCTTCTCGATCGCCATGGCGGTCGCCGAGGCCAACCGCGTCGCGGGCGACTTCAACAACGACGACGTGCGCGACGTCAACGATGCGGCCCGTCTGGTCGAAGCCTGGGACGCCCGCGTCAACGGTGCGACTTGGACCGGCAACGGCAAGCTTTCACCCGAGATCGTCGGCGACTTCAACGGCGACGGCTTCTTCGACCGCTACGACGTCCGCTACTGGGCCGACGGTCTGGCGATCGACCCGGCGACCGGCGACCTCGACCGAGTCGGCGGCTTCGAGGCCGTGGACGCCGCGTTCGGCGGCAACTTCTTCGGTACGACGCTCGCGACGGGCGCGACCTACGCCGACGGCGACTCGCGCGGCGACGTGGCCAACGGCTCGGGCGCGGTGTTCCCGGCCCGCGGCTTCGCGCCGGTCGGCGCCGAGGGCTGGAACCGCAACAACGCGGTCGCCGCTCCGTTCGCCAACGTGATCGACGAGCACGACATCGAGTACGTGCAGGACATGATCGCTAACGGCTCGATCGATTGGAAGGGCTCGCTGATCGACGCCGCCGCGGGCGACCTCTCGGCCGACATCAACGGCGACTTCTGCATCAATGTCGACGACGTCGTCGAACTGGTCGAGGGCGTGCTCAAGACCTCAATCCAGGACGTTGATCTCAACGGCGTCGTGGACGCGGCCGACGAGCAGCTCGTCGGCGACACGATCGCCGGCATCATCACCCCGGCCGACCCGGCGAACCCGCTGTTCACCGAGGGCGACCTCAACGGCGACGACGTCGTCGACGCGGCCGACCTGGCGATTGCGCAAGGCGGCAGCCTGGTCTGCGCGGGCGACACCAACGGCGACGGCATCATCAACGCCGACGACCTGCTCGCCGTCCTCGGCGCGTTCGGCCAGACCGTGGCTTCGGCCTGCGGCGGCGGCCCGGACCTGACCGGCGACGGTCTGGTCAACGCCGACGACCTGCTCGAGGTGCTCGGCAACTTCGGCGGCAACTGCAACTAATAGGCGGACGCTGACGACGCGACGAGCGGGCTGAGGGTCGCCCGCGTCCGATGATCGAACGGGCGTCCCGGCTTCGTGGCCGGGACGCTTCTTTTTTCAATTGAAGTGTGGTGCTGACGGGGACGCGCGACGCGACGCGTCACACGGTCGCGGAGCCACGGCGCACGGCCCGCCCGACGGTGAGCAGCCTCAGCACACGGCGGACGGCGAGACCGATCTCGCCCGGGTGGCGGATGAGCGTGAGTCGCAGGTCGCCCAGCGTGCGGTCGAGCATCTTCGCGTGGAAAAGCGTTGCGAGGGCGTCGTCGTCGTCGGGGAGCAGCGCAACCGGCGCCTGGCGGGCCCGCTCGACGTAAGCGCGGAGCATCGATACGCCGATCCAGGTGTACCAGAAGGCGGCCCAATTGAGCAGCCGATCGGGGCCCGGCGTTTCGTGCATGAGCGCGCCGGCGCCGATCTGGTCCGTGACCGTGGTCGTGGAGGCGCGGTTGAAGTCGAGCAGCAGTGCGGCGACGTCCACCAGCGGGCAATGCTTGAGGCGCAGCTCGGCGAGGCGGCCGGCGGGGTCGCCTTCGAAGTCGGTGAAGATGTAGTCGCGGCCGGTCCAGAGGATCGTGTCGAGCACGAGATGACCGTGGCATCGGATACGCACGGAGTCGAGCTTGAAGGAGGTGAGCAGCTCGAACTGCGCGAGCATTTCGTCTTCGCGATCGAGCAGTTCGGTGACGAGGCGGCGGGTATCTTCGTCGAGCGAAGGGCATGCGTCTTTGAGCATGTGAAGCGTGGGGAGGGCGGCGTTGCGCATCGACTGATAGGCCGCCCGCTGTTTGAGCGTGGTGAAGCGCTCGGGCTCGAACTCCGGGTCGGTCGAAGCGTCGGCGAGCGCTTCGTGCAGCTCGGCGACGCGGCGGCCGAGCAGCTCGGCGGACTCGAGATACCGACCGAACAGCTCGGCGGCGGCGGCGGGCGCCGGCCGGTCGATCAGCGAGATCAGCGGCTCGAGCGGGATCTCGGGCGTCTCGAGATGGTTCGAGGCGTGCGCGAAGAGGTCGTCGAAGAAACGCGAGAGCTCGTCGCGCACCTGCTCGGAGGCGTGAGTCTGGTTGGGCGCGTAGGTGCGGACCATGACGAGCGGGAAGCGCTTGCCGTCCTGTGTCGTGTAGTCGAGCCAGCCGCGGGCCTGCGGCGCGTTCTGGAAGTCGGTGTGTTCGGTGAGGTGGCGAGCGAGTTCGAGCGCGTTGCCGTTGGCGGGCCGCTCGCGGCAGATGAGCTTGAGGACGTACTCGTCGCCGAAGTGAACGGTGGAGCGGCGCAGGAATCGGCGGGCGAGCGGCGCGGGACTCGGGAGCGTGTCGGCGGCGGGCAGTTGGACGCTGGGGAGGAGTCGCCCGAGCATGCGTCCGCCGTGACCGCGGGTCTCTGTGCCGGAGCCGACCATGTCGAAGAGAGCGCGGGCGACGTTCGGATCGGTCGCGGCGTCGAAGAGCACGCGTTCGCTGCGGTGCGAGGCGTGCTGGACGCGGGCGAGGATCGAATCCGGGTCGGCGCCGGTCGACGAGAGGTACTGCGGCGTGGCGAGCGCGAGCGCCGCGGCGAACGTGCCCCACTCCGAGCCCGAGAAGCGCACGGAGACGATCATGATCGCCGCGGCGGAAGGGGCGTCTTGCCGGGGCATCGGGATCGGCAGCGAGTCGACCACTTCGACGTCGCGCACCGAGCGGGTCTGGTGCGCGAACCAGGGCTGCTGATGCAGATCGCTTGCGATGTGGCCCGCGTACCAGCGGCGTGCGGCCAGCGACGTGAGCCAGGACGTGGGGTCGTCGTCGGTCGAGATCTCGTCGGGACCGGCTTCGCGGACGTGCCGCTGCGCTTCGATTTTTTCGGAGGCTTGGAGCGCGAGCCAGACGAAGCTGTGCGGCGCCAGCGTGAAGGAGTATGGGGCGTCGCGCACCTGGGGGAACGGCGCGCCGCCGAACATCTCGACCGGCGTGAAGCCCGCGAACTCGGCGAGGTCGATCGTGGCCGGCTGGGTGAAACGCGACAAATTCGCGACCACCAGCACGCGCTCGTCCTCGTGCTCCCGCAGGAACGCGAGCACCTTGGGGTTGTCGGGTTGGAGCAGGCGCATCGCGCCCATGCCGAAGACCGAGTGCTGCTTGCGGAGGCCGATGATGCGCCGCGTCCACCACAGCAGCGACGACGCCGTGGAGAGCTGCGTCTCGACGTTCACCGTCTCGAAGTGGTACTCGGGATCGATGATGACCGGCAGGAACAGCCGCTGGGGGTTGGCGCGGGAGAAGCCGGCGTTGCGGTCGCCCGACCATTGCATGGGCGTGCGCACGGCGTCGCGGTCGCCCAAATAGTAGTTGTCGCCCATGCCGATCTCGTCGCCGTAGTAGAGCACGGGCGAGCCGGGCAGCGAGAGCAGCAGCCCGTTGAGCAATTCGATCTTGCGGCGGTTGTTGTCGAGCAGCGGAGCGAGCCGCCTGCGGATGCCGAGATTGATGCGCGCCTGCCGGTCGGCGGCGTAGGAGCGGTACATGTAGTCCCGCTCTTCGTCGGTCACCATCTCGAGCGTCAGCTCGTCGTGGTTGCGCAGAAAGATGGCCCACTGCGAACGGTCCGGCAGGCCCGGGGTCTGCTCGAGGATGTCGACGATGGGGAAGCGGTCTTCCATGCGCACGGCCATGAACAGCCGGGGCATGAGGGGGAAGTGGAAGTTCATGTGGCACTCGTCGCCGTCGGCGCCGAAGTACTTGGCCGCGTCCTCGGGCCACTGGTTCGCCTCGGCGAGGAGCATCTTGTCGGCGTACTTCTCGTCGAGGCGAGCGCGGAGCTTGCGCAGAAAGTCGTGCGTCTCGGGCAGATTCTCGCAGTTCGTGCCTTCGCGCTCGAAGAGGTAGGGCACGGCGTCGAGGCGCATGCCGTCGACGCCCATCTCGAACCAGAAATCCATCACGTCGAAGACGGCTTCGTGAACGGCCGGGTTGTCGAAATTCAGATCGGGCTGATGGTGGTAGAAGCGGTGCCAGTAGTAGGCGCCGGCCTTCTCGTCCCAGTGCCAGTTGGAGGTCTCGAAGTCTTGGAAGATGATGCGGGCGTCGCGGTAACGTTCGGTCGTGTCGGACCAGACGTAGAAGTCGCGTTCGCTCGATCCAGCCGGGGCGGCGCGGGCTCGTTTGAACCAGGGGTGCTGGTCGGAGGTGTGGTTGATGACGAGTTCGGTGATGACGCGGAGGTTGCGCTCGTGGGCGGCGGCGACGAACTCTTTGAAGTCGTCGAGCGTGCCGTAGGCGGCGTTGACGGAGGTGTAGTCGGCGATGTCGTAGCCGTCGTCGCGCAGCGGGGAGGGGTAGAACGGCAAGAGCCAGATGGCGGTGACGCCGAGCGACTGGAGATAGTCGAGTTTCGAGGTGAGGCCTTTGAAATCGCCGACGCCGTCGCCGTCCGAATCGGCGAACGCCCGAACGTGCAGCTCGTAAATAACGGCCGTCTTGTACCAGAGTGGGTCGTGTGGCAAGCCCATAATCGAAGGATTGGCGAGCGCGTCGTCCGCCGGAGGGTTCCCCTTCCTCTGAAGAGCGGCTAGGGTACGTCTGTAGGTATCGGGCGACAAACCGCTCGTCCTCGACAGATGGGAGCGTTTCGAAGCGTCATGGCCAAGAAGACCGCGAAAAAGTCCACAGCGAGCCGGAAAACCGGCGCTCGCAAGAGCTCCTCGGGGTCGCGAGCCAAGCACGGCGGCCACGACGGCTCTTCGCTCGTCGTCGTCGCCAACCGGCTTCCGGTCCGACGCGTCAAGCAGGGCAACAAGTCGTCCTGGGCGGTAAGCCCCGGCGGGCTGGTGACCGCCCTTCACCCGGTCCTTCAGGAAGAGCAGGGCGCCTGGGTCGGCTGGTCGGGCGAACCGGGCGAGAACGTTCAGCCCTTCCAGCACGAGGGCATGCACCTCAAGCCGGTCGCGCTCAGCAAGCCCGAGGTCGATGCGTACTACTACGGCTTCTCCAACGGCACGCTCTGGCCGCTGTATCACGATTCGATCCGCTTCCCGCAGTTCCACCGCCGCTGGTGGTGGCCGTACCTCGAGGTGAACCGTCGGTTCGCCGAGGCGGCCGCCGAGGTCGTCGGCAAGAACGGCGTCGTCTGGGTGCAAGACTACCAGTTCCAGCTCGTGCCGGCGATGGTTCGTCAGCAACGGCCCGACGCCAAGATCGGCTTCTTCCTGCACATCCCGTTCCCCTCCGAAGAAATGTTCACCCGCATGCCGTGGCGCAAGCAGGTCGTGGAGGGCATGCTCGGCGCCGACGTGCTGGGGTTTCAGACGAAGCAGAGCGCTCGCAACTTCGCCGCGGCCGCGAGGCTCCTCACCGACGCGAAGGGATCGGACACGCATCTCAAGTACGAAGGTCGAACCGTCGAGGTGCGCGCCTTCCCGATCTCGATCGACTACGACCAATTTGAGGGCTACGCGCTCTCGGAGAAGGTGCAGGCGAAGGCGAAGGTGCTGAAGGAGCAGCTCGGCGCCGACCGTCGCATCATGCTGGGCGTGGATCGTCTGGACTACACGAAGGGCATCGACGTGCGTCTTCGCGCCGTCGAGGAGCTGTTCGGCCATGAACTCACTTCGGCCGCCGAGGCCGTGTTCGTGCAGATCGCGGTGCCTTCGCGCGAAGACATCGCGGCCTACGACGACATGCGCCGCTCGATCGAGGAACTCGTGGGCCGCATCAATGGTCAGTACGCCGAGCCGGGCCGCATGGCGGTGCATTACCTCCGCCGCGGGCTGCCGCAGGAAGACCTCGCGGCCTACTACCTCGCCGCCGACGTGATGGTCGTGACGCCGTTCCAGGACGGCATGAACCTCGTGGCGAAGGAGTACGTCGCCAGCCGCATTCACGACGACGGGGTGATGGTCCTTTCCGAATTCGCCGGCGCCGCGCACGAACTCAAACAGTCGATCATGGTCAACCCGTTCGACATCGACGGCGTCACCTCCGCGCTCGACCAAGCCGTCCGCCTGCCCGAAGACGAGGCGAAGACCCGCATGAAGAAGATGCGGCGTCAGGTCAAGCAGAACGACGTTTTCGTTTGGGCGGAGCGGTTCCTCGACGCCTGCCACAAGCACAAGTGATCGCGCTCCGCGGCGTTCGGACGGTCGCGCGGCGGCCCGACGGGCGGCCGACACGCGACGCGGACCGACGCACGCCCTTCATGGAGACCCGCCGATGAGCGACGCCAACCACCTCCACAGCGGCGACTTCGATCAGACGCTCGCCGACGCGCTCGAACGCTTCGCAAGCCGCGATGAGGTCTTCGTAGCGCTCGATTTCGACGGGACGCTCTCGGAGATCGTCGATCGGCCGATGGACGCGCGACCCGCGCCGGGCGCCATCGACATCGTCGAACGCCTCGCCGCGCTCCCGGGCGTCACCGTCTCGCTGGTCTCGGGTCGCGGGCTGAAGGAACTCGCCGAGCTGTCCGGGCCTCCTGCGCACGCGCACCTCATCGGCGGTCACGGCGCTCAATACTCCGACGGCCTGCCGCTGCCCAGCCCCGCCGAGGGCATGGACGAGGCGGCGTACGAGCGTGTGCTCGACAAACTCCGGGCTCTCTCCGTTGAAGACCCGGGGCTCGAGGTCGAGCGTAAAGCGACGGGGGTCGCGTTGCACTACCGCCGGGCCGACGCCGAGCACGGTGAACGCGTCGCCCGCGAGGCGGAACGCGAGCTCGGCGCCATGGACGGCGTGCACGTGAAAACCGGTAAAAAGGTCGTCGAGTTCTCGCTCGTCGACGCGTCGAAGGGCAAGGCGCTGGAAGCCGTCCGTCAAGCGCTCGACGTCGAAGCGACGCTCTTCATCGGCGACGACGTGACCGACGAAGAAGGCTTCGCCGTCCTCGGCCCGCAGGATGTGAGCGTGAAGGTCGGCGAGGGAGCGACCCGCGCGACTCACCGGGTCGCCGACCCGGGCGAGGTCGTCCAGTTGCTCGCGATGCTGCTCGAACGAAGACAACAACAAACGAAGGCGTGACCACACGCCGACTCCGGCGGCATCGCCGTCCGCGACGTGGTACACCTCGCAGACTGCGTCGCTCTCGCTGTTTCAGTCGCTCGCGTCGTCGTTTCCGGCGTTCAGCGACGGCAGTTCGTGCTGCGTCTCCCAGCCGACCTTGATCGCCAGCGTCTGCGCCGGTCCCGGGAAGCGCAGCGTCGCCACACGGTTCGGCCCGAGCACCACCAATGCGTCTTTGATGCGCACGTCGTTCTCACGCAACGCCCGATCGTCGGGCCAGACGTAGAGCAGCGTCCGGCCCGTCTCGCCCAACACCCAGACCGGCCGCGGCATCTCTTCGACGGTGAGGTCGGCGCCGGCGGCGCCGGGCGTTTGACCGATCACCTCCCGCCCCGCGCCGATCAACGAGAGATCGGCCGCGGCGCCGCGGATCGGTCCGACCTTCGCGGCGACCGCCTCGGCGAACGCCGCGAGTTCGTCGTTGGTCAGGTTCGAGTTCGCGGACTCGCCGAGCGCGCCGCGTGCGTCGGCGAAGCGACCCTCCGAAGAGGCCAGCAGCAGCCGTGCCGACTCGGGCGCCAGCGCTCGCGGTCCGGCAAGCATCGCCAGACTCGACAACGCCACCGCGCCCAGCAAGGCCGTGATCGCCAGGCCCACGAACACACCGACGAGCGCCATCGGCCGACCGACGACCTCGCCCTCGCCGAGGCGGATCGACCGCAGGCCGAGCAGTCCAAGCACGACGCCGGCGAGCGCGACCAGCGGCGCCGCCCAGACCCCGTACATGCCCCAGACGGCGCCGACGCCGAGACCCATCGCCGCCCCGGCGGTCAACAGTCCGCCGCCGCAGCCCGACACCACCGCCAGCACCACGCACCCGATCGCGAGCAGCGCCGTGGAACTGAGCCGCGCGGGCGTCTCTTGCGCGTGCTCCATCGGGCGACCGCCGCCGGGACTGTCAAGATCGGGCTGCTCCATCGGATCGTTCATGGCGAGGATGGTACGCGGGCCGTCGGGAGACGCCGGGTGACTCGCCGCGGGTCGCCTCTACCCGTTGCCGAGCGCTCCGCGAGAGAACCCGTCGCGCTGCGTCCGGTACAACGGACGCGATGGATACATTCGTTCGAGCATTCCAGCGAAGCGACCGCGACCGGGACCGGGGTCGCGTCGGACCAAGGCTCGCCCTGTTGGCGGCGTTCGCTTCGCTCCTCCCCGCGGCGTTGGCGTCGCTGGCGCTCGCCGGCCCGGCCGAGGCGGAGCGGCAAGACGATCGCCGGTCGCGCGACGGCTTGGTCGATCCCGCGTTGGCGAGCCTGCTCGCCGAACCGCTCCCCGAAGCGGCCGGCGTCCGCATCGAGCAATTGCCGAACGGCGTCACGATTCTTGTCGAGCCCCAAGTCGCGTCGGGCGCCCCCGGCGTCGGCTCCGAGTCCGGCGCTGCGGGCGAACCCGGGGACGACGACGCGTGGATCGTCCTCCGACTCGACGCGGGCACGATCGCCGAGCCGGCGGACGCGCTCGGCGCGTCGCGTCTCGCAGCCGAGCTGGTGACGCTGGGCAGAAACACCGAGACCGACGCGGCTGCTGAGAAACGGGGAACGCGGGACCTCGCTGCGGCGCTCGACGCCCGCGGTTTGTCGGTCGAGCGGGTGCTTTCGCACGAGGTCGGTTACGGCAAGACGCTGTTCGTGGCCCGCTTGCCGCGCGACGCGGTCGAACTGGCCCCGTCCGTGCTCGAGCATTTCGCCGCTGCGATGCAACCGCCCTTCGATCTGACGACCGATGACGCGAGCGTCACGCTGGCGCTCGAGCGGCTGCGCGCCGCTGAGGCGGGCGAGACGAACGTCTCCGTGCGCTTGACCGATCTGATGCTGCCCATGACGCTGGGCGAGCACGCGCTCGCGGCCCGCTTCCCGAAGCGGTCGGGTCTGTTCGACGCCGCCGACGGCGCGGATGGACGGCTGGCGGACGCCGCTCGACGGTACGCGGTCGAGCGATGGCGACCGGAAGGCGCGGTGGTGTCGATCGTCAACATGCCGCCGTCGGCCGCGGACGACGCGCTCGCCGCGGCGCGAGGCGCGTTCCGGCAAGTCGCGGCGCGCGAGGCCGAAGCGGCGCCGCCGAAGCCGCGGCCGAACACGCCGCAACAGCGACCGACGCACGAACTCGCCGTCGCCGCCGACGGGGCCATCCCCGTCGACGTCGTCCAATTGCTCCGCTTCGAGCCCGGCGACGGCCCGCTCTCGACGCACGCGGACTTGCTCGAAGCGTTGGCGCGCCGTGCGGCCGCGGACATCCTCGAACGCCGGCTCGCCGCGGCCGCCGAACGCGCCGGCGCCGGCCTCATCGACGCGTCCGCATTCACCATCAGCGACGCCAGCGAGTGGTCGCTGCACTCGTCGATCATGACCGGCGCCAGCGGTCGCTGGGCCGAGACCGTCGACGCGTTGGTGCGCGAGACCCGTCTCGCCACGTCCACGCCCCCCACGCGCGACGAGGTCGGCTTCGCCCAGCGGCGCCTGCTCGATCGAGAGCGGCCCACGGTCTTCCAGCCCGGCGCGCCCGACGCGAGCGAATCGGCCGGAGCTCGGGCGCGACGGTTCGCCGACGCGGCCGCGACCGGCGGAGCCCTCGCGTCGTCGCGGCAGTTGCGCGACGCCGCGCACCGCCTCGCTCCGCTGCTCGACGCCGAGCGCATCCGCCGCGCGGGCCGGGTGCTGGCGCCGGAGTCGAGCATGCTGTTCGTGATCTCGGCCGAGGCGTCGCGCGACGAGGCGGCGCCCGCTCGCGCGCGAGAGATCGTCGCCGCCGCGCTCGCCGAGCCGCTGCCGCCGCGCGGCGAAGCCGTCGCCGTCAAGCCGTTGCTCGATCGACCGCCGCAGCCGGTCGAGCCCGCCGTGCTCCGCTTCGCTTCGAGCGACAGCTATCTCACGCTGCGCTTCCCCAATCGCGTCGAAGCGTTCGTCCGGCCGTTCGCGACCCAAGACGACGGTCCGCGCGTCGTCGTCGCCGCCGCGTTCCTCGGCCCGCAACTGCTCGAAACCGCGGAGACCTGGCCGGCGGCCCACACGCTGTGGTCGTTCACGCGCTTCCCGACGATCGAGGGCATGACGCCCGCGGAGTTTCGCGCGGCGCTCGACCGCCGCGGCGTCGCGCTCGACGTGTCGATGGACGAGAATTGGCTCGTCTTCCGCGCCGAGGCGCAGTTGGACGGTCTCGACGGCGCGCTCGCCGCGGTGCATGCGCTCGCGCGGTCGGGCCGGGTCGACGACGCGAGCCTCGCGAGCATCATGGAGTCGCACGCGGCGATCGACGCCGCCACGGCGACGCGTCCCGAGTTCGCGCCGGAGAAAGCGCTGCTCCGCGCCGCCGAGGCCGTCGGCGACGTCCGCACACGCGCGCCCGACGCCGCCGATTTCGTCCGCGTCGATCGCGACGACGCGCAGCGCGCGCTCCGCCGCTCGCTCGACGGCCCCGTCTCGATCGCCGTGGTGGGCGAGGTCGACGCCCGCGAGGCGGCACGGGCGATATCGGTGTACGTCGGCTCGCTGCCCGCGCGGGAACACGCTCCCTCCGCCGAACTCATGACCGCCCTCGCGCTCGACGCCGACCGACCCGACGAACTGCGACGCGTGGAGCCATCGCCGCTCGCGGGCGAGACCGGCGTCATCATCCGCGGCTACGTCGCGCCCGAGACCGACCCCCACACGGCGAACGGGCGCGGACCGACCGCAAACGCGAATGTGCCTAGTGACGCCGTCGCCGCCGAGGACGGCTCCGGAGTCGCCCAGCAATCCGCTGCCGCACGTCGCGCCGCGCTCGAAGTCGCGATGCGCCTGCTCGACGAACGCGTCGAACGCGCCCTGTCCGGCGGTGTGGCCCGCCATCGGGTGCGCATCCGCTACGAGCGTCATCCCGGCCCGCTCACGCTGCCGATCGCTGCGGTCGAAGTCGCCGGGCCGACCGATCGCGTCGCGGAATCCGCTCGGGCGGTCGACGCGGCCTTCCGCGCTCTCGCCGAGCGTCCGCCCTCACACGCCGAGTTCGACCGCGCCCGCTGGACGGCTCTCGAGCGCCTCGAACGCGTGCAGCGATCGGCCGAAGCCGCGGCGGTGGCTCTCGCCCTCGGCCGATTCGAACCACGGCGCCACTCGGACCGGTGGCCCGAACTCGCCGACGAACTGCGGCGGCTCGAGCCGGCCGGCGTCACCGCGGCGATCCGCGATCTGATCAGTCGGGGGCGGCCGGTCGAGATCACGCTCGGCGCCGACGCCGACTGACGGACCCACGCTACGCGTCATGGATCGCGATGACCGCCGCACGACGCGAGCGTCCGATCGCCGAGCGAGTCGCCGAGGCGCTTCGACGCCCGCTCGAAACGCGGTCGTCCACGCGTCGCGATTGGGCGTCACTCCACGTCGCCGGGCGGCGGGGCGAAGCGGTCGCGTCGCGTTTCCGGTTGCGTCGGCGCCGCGACCGGCAGCTCGCGTGGCGCCGCGATCCCCTCGTTGAGTTGCTCGTCGGCCGATCGACCAGCCGCCGGGTTCATCAGCGTGTCGAACATGTGCATCCGCGAGTTGCGCGACAGGTCCTCGCACACGCGGATCGCCCGCACCGGGTGCGAATGCTCGTCCAGCGGCGGCGAATACACCGCGATGCCGTACCGTCCCGGCGCCACCGCGATCAGCCCGCCCGCCACCCCCGACTTCGCCGGCAGCCCGATCGTGTACGCCCACTGCCCCGCGTAGTTGTACATCCCGCAGGTGAACATCACCGTCAGCACATCGCGGATATACGTCGGCTCGATCGCCCGCCGTCCCGTCTTCGGGTTGACGCCGCCGTTCGCCAGCGTCGCCGCCATCAACGCCAGCGACGACGCCGTCACACGCACCGAGCACTGCTGAAAGTACAGGTCCAGCACTTCGTCCACGTCGCCTTCGATCATGCCGAAGTTCAGCAGCAGGTGCGCGATGGCGCGGTTGCGGTGGCCCGTGCTGCGTTCGCTGACGAACACGGGCGTGTCGATGGTCGCGTCCTCGCCCAGGAAGGCGGAGAACGCGTCGAGCATGCGCCGCAGCCGCCTCGTCGGCCCGTCGCCCGAAAGCAGCGAGGTCGTCGCGATCGCCCCGGCGTTCACCATCGGGTTGTGCGGCCGGTTCGCCGCGTCGAGTTTGATGATCGAGTTGAACGTATCGCCCGTCGGCTCGACGCCCACCCGCTTCAGCACCGCTTCCCGGCCGCGGTCTTCCAGCGCCATCCCATAGATGATCGGTTTGCTGATCGACTGAATCGTGAAGCGCCGCTCGGCGTCGCCCGCGCCGAACTGCCGCCCGTCGGCCGTGCACACCGCCACGCCGAATTGGTCGGGGTCGGCCGAGGCCAATTCGGGGATGTACGTCGCCAGTTCGCCCTCGCCGCAATCGCGATAACGCTCGTGCAGCGCGTCGATGGTCCGCTGGATCGAGTCGTCGGCCGCCGGCTCGGCGCCGCTGGAGATCGCGGCTTCTTGCTGGGCGGAAAGGTCGCTCATCGGCCTACTGTACGCCGAGCGGTCGCCGCACGAAGAACGCCCTTCGGCCCGCACTCCGCACCTCGATGCGCGGCGCCGCTCGACAACCGGGGCGAGGTTTCCGTAGCGGCGCGGTCGTATTACGTCTTGAGTCATAATCGCGCTACGAAGCGCCCCGCCCATGCCGAGAGGAGTCCATTGGCTCGCGATCAGCCCACGTCCCGCTCGACGTCCGACTCGCTCGGCCGCGATCCGTCAGACGGCTCCGGCGACGTCCGTCACGACCGGCGGACGCGTGGCGGCGTCGGCGACGCCGAGGAGAACACGCAGCGACAGGCGTCGCGCGAGCAGGAAGACCGCTCTTACGCCCAGGTCATCCTGAAACGCTGGGACGAAGCGACGCGGCATCCCGACGACGTGCTACAGATGGCTGTCGAGCGCGGCGAGACGGAGTCGCAACGATCGTTCGTCAGTCTCTCGCTCTCCGCCGTCTCCGCGGGCGCCATCCTCGCCTTCAGCGCGATGGGCGTCGGCATGATGACCACATGGGCCAACGAGTTCGCCTCGACGGTTCTCGAACGAATCCTCGTCGCGCTCGTCTACCCGCTCGGCTTCGTCCTGGTCATCCTCAGCGGCTCGCAGTTGTTCACCGAGCACACCGCCCTCGCGATTTACCCGGTCCTCGACCGACGGACCAAGCCGCGCTCGCTCTTCTGGGTCTGGACGACCGTGCTCGCGGGCAACCTAGTCGGCTGCACGATCGGCGCGCTGCTGCTCGCAGGCGGCGAAAGCGTCATCGGCGCCGCCGAAGGCTATGCCGTGCTCGCCGAGCACATGCTCTCACCCGAACTCGGCCCCATGTTCGTCAGCGCGCTCCTCGCCGGTTGGCTCATGGCTCTCGGCGGCTGGCTCGTCCTCGCCACGCCGCCCGACTTCTCGCAGATGGTCGCGATCTACATCGTCACCTTCCTCATCGGCCTCGGCGGGCTGCACCACTCGATCGCCGGCTCGTCCGAGGTCCTCGCCGCGGTGTTCACCGGCACGCAGATCGACACGGCGAACGCCCTGCTCGCCCTGCTCGTCGTCATCTTCGGCAACCTCGTCGGCGGCAGCATTTTCGTGGGCTTCCTCAACTATGCGCATATCCGCAAAACGCAGTATGCCGAGCAAGAAGGCCCCCGCGAACCCGGCGGCGACTGACGAACCGCGCCGCCGTCGCCCGCGTCAGAATGTCCGCAGCCTCGTCGGCGCTCCGAACGCTTCGCGCGCCGCCGCCAGCGACTCGGCTTCGTTCGCGTGCACGTAAATCAGATAACCGTTCGTGCGCCAGACGTGGAGCGGCGCGTCGGCCGCCTTCGCCGCCGGGCACTCCCAGCACGTCCCCGCTTCCATCCCGGCCTCCGTCGGCGCCTGGATAAATACGCTGACCGGCGCCCCGCTGCGCTCGCCCCCCGTCGGCTTGAACAGCAGATGCACCGACGGCCCGCCCGGCACGTTGCACCGCGACGCGCCCATCAACTCGTAGTCCCGCCCGAGCAGCGCATCGACCCGCTCGGCGAACCACTCGGGCGACGCCCCGAGTTCCGCAGCCGCCCGCTCCCGCGCCACCGCCACGCTGCACGCCTCGCCGAACTTCGACGAGTACGCCGCCGACAGGTCGTCCACCCGGTCGTGCTCGGCGGTGATGAACTGCGAGACCCGCTGCACACGCGTCGCGTCCCACGGACCGTCCGCCCGGCTCATCGACATGAACACCAAACCGGCGCACAACGCCAGCACCGCCGCCAGCGCCGCCAACGAACCCAGGCGGCGCCGCATGACGCCCCCCACGCTCCCAATGGCCAACCGCTTCGATTCCGCCTCCGAGCCAGCCAACGCCAGCGGTACGCCGGCCCCGTCGGTCTCTTCGCTCCCCGCGACCATCCGCTCCGACGCATCCGTCGCATCCGACGCAAGCGAGCCCGGCCCCGACACGTCCGCTTGGGCCATCGCCGCCACCACCGCCGCCCGAAGATCGTCCGGCGCCCGCACCGGCTCGGCATCGCCCGAACCCCCGGCCCTGGCCCCGGCCCCGGCCCCACCCGATACTTCCGCTCGTGCTTCGGCCCCCCCCGCCGCCGACATCGCCCGCCCCACCGCCTCCCGCAGGCCCCGTTCAAACGCGACCCGAGACCGTTCCGCCTCGCTCAGCGACACGGCACCCGCCGCTGCCTCACCCGTCGCTGCCTCACCTCCCCCGGGCTCACTCCCCCCGGCCTCGATCCGTTTCACCGCCCAGTCTTCGCCGTCCGCGTACGCGCGCACGAGCTGCTCACGCGACACGTCAGCCGGCGTCTCGCCCTCGCCCGCCGGTCCTCGGCTCATGCTGTTCCGCTCCTGATCCGTCATGGCGTCCTTCTGCGGGCGATCATTCCGCGCCGCTTGCTCCTTGCCAACCGACCTCCGACCGGAACTCTTCCAGCGACTCCGCCAGAATCTTTCGCGCCCGGTGCAGCCGGCTCATCACCGTCCCGATCGGCACCCCCGTTATCTCGCCGATCTCCCGATATTTCAGCCCCTCCACGCCCCACAGCAGCAGCACCTCGCGGTGCTCGGGCCGAAGCTCGCCGATCGCCGCCTTCAGACGCCCGTCCACCTGCTCCCAATCGATGCTTACCAGGTCCCACGCTCGGCCTTCGTCGCCGGGTCCCCTTTCCCGGCTTTCCGCGTCGAACAGCTCCGGCACCGCCGTCGGACCCCGTCCCTCGCGCTTCACCCGGCTGTAGAACGTGTTGTGCAAGATCGTGAACAGCCACGCCCGCATGCCCTTGCCACGCTCCTCGAACCGGTCCGCCGAGCGAATCGCCTTGAGATACGTCTCCTGCACGAGGTCGCTGGCCTCGTCCGGGTGCCGGGCGAGCTGGAGCGCCATGCGATAGACCGCGTCCATCTGTTCGAGCGCTAGGTTCTCGAACTCGCTCCGCTCCACGCCGCCGCTCCTCACCGGCCCCGCGCCGCCGCCACCATACTCCATGTCGCCCGGTGCCCGGTATAAGGGGTCCCGTTTGCCCAAACTCCGCCGCCCAATCGCCGGCGTGTCGCGCCGCGGCCCGTCCGCCGCTTCTATGGTCGCCCGAACCGTCGGGTTCGAATCAAAGACCGTTTCAGCATGAACGACCACCCAGTCAATGCCCACGAGGACGCTCCCCGCCGCCGACTGACCCCGGCCGTGCGCGTGGCCCTCGTCGTCGTCGCGGTGATCGCCGCCGCCGCCGCTTTGCGCACCGCGGCCATCGTCGTCATCCCCGTGGTCCTCGCCGTCTGGCTCGCGCTGTTGCTCTACCCGTTCCACCGCCTGCTCAAGCGGGTCATGCCGTGCTGGATCGCCGCGGTGCTTTCCGTCGCCTCGCTGTTCATCGCCTTGCTGCTCTTCGGCCTCTGGGGCTGGTACGCCGTCGACTCAGCCGTCGATCACACCCAAGCGAACCTCGCCGACTACCGATCGAGCTACCACGAGGTCCGCACCTGGCTCGAGTCGAACGGCGTGCCCGATTCTTGGCTTCCCGACTGGACCGACGGCGAGGGCGGCCCCGACGCCGACGCCACGATCGGCGCCGAGACCGCACGAGCCGACGACGAGACTCGAACCGCCTCCGGTGAAGGCGCCGAAACTCGAACCTCGACCGGGAGGGTCTACGTCGACCCGGCGTGGGCTTCGCCGAACCATGAGGGTTTCCTCGCCGATCGCCGCGAGGAACTCGTCGTTTGGCTTTCCGGTGGGCTGCGATCGACCCTCGCGATCGGCGCCGCGGGGCTGCTCGTCGTCGCGTTCTGCTTCCTCGCACTACTCGAGTTTCACCGCTGGCGCGACTGGTCCCATCGGATCATGGGACGCGGCGCCACCGAGCACGTCCACGCGCTCTCCAAAGACTGCTCATCGATCATCCGCCGCTACTTTGTCGCCAAGTTCATCACCGGCCTCGTCTCCGGTGTCGCCACCGGGCTCTTCCTCTGGCTCATGGGCGTGCCGCTCCCGATCGTCTGGGGCACGTTCACCTTCCTCATGAACTTCATCCCCAACATCGGCGCGCTCATCTCCGGTCTGCCGCCGACGCTGCTCGCGTTGCTTGAACTCGGGCTCTGGCAGGCCGCGGTCGTCGTCGCCGGGCTCATCGTCATCGAGACGTTCGTCGGCAACGTGCTCGACCCGCTCATCCAAGGCGACGCACTCGATCTTTCTCCGTTCGTGGTCCTTGCCTCGCTGCTGTTCTGGGGCTGGCTGTGGGGCATCGTCGGGGCCATCCTCGCGCCGACGCTCACGGCGTCCCTCTACGCCTTGTACAAGCGCATCTACGACGGGCCCCGTGACGGACCCGACGACGACGATGGGGACGCGCGAGCCCGACCGGCCTCGGACGCTCCGTCCTCGCCCCCCGGTAACCGGTCCGTGCCGAGCGGCTGAGCGTGCCGCCCCGCCATCCCGAGACGGTCCGACCCACGCTGACGGCCCGTCAGCCGAACGTTTTGCAAACGCGCGGCGTGAACGTTCGGCGACCTCAGCCGTACTATTGATCGATGGCACATACCCCGCATCCCGCGCCGAAAACCCGCGCTCTCGCCCGTCGCGCCGCCAGGCGACGGGGCATGCGCACCTTTACCGCTTCACTGGGGTCGGGCCTCGTCGTCGCTGCGGCCGCTTCGGCCGTCGCCGTCGCCGCCCAGCGGGCCTTGGCGTTTCACGCGATCGACTGGTTTGTGGCGCCCGTCGCGTTCGGCGCCGCCGCGGTCGTTTACGCCGGCGCACGCGCCGCGGCCGCGATGCGCGACCGATTCGCCGCGCTGGTCGAACTCGATACGACGCTGGGCCTGCACAACAAGCTGTCCAACGCCCTCTCGCTTGCGGAGCGCTCGGGCGCGCGCACCGGCTTCGTGCCTCTCGCCATCGCAGAGGGCGAGCGCACGGCAGAGCGGATCCGGCCGAGACAGGCGATCGCCGTGCGCTTCGGCCGGGCGTATGTCGCGTGGCCCGTGCTCGCCGCGGCGACTGTGTCGGCTGGGTTTTTCATGCCCGAACTCGACCTGCTGGGCCGCGAGGCCGAGCGCGTGAGTTTGCAGCGGACGGCGCAGCGCGTGCAGTCGGCGTCCGAGTCCATCGAACGGCTCAACGAGCAGTTGCGTGAACTCGACGACCAAGCCGCCGCTGACGATGAGGGGGCGGGCGACGACGCGACCGCGGGCGACGCCGCGGCGCCCGACGGCCCCGCCCGCGACATCCTCTCCGACGAAGATCGCGAGCTGCTCGACAGGCTGCGGCAGGAAGTCGAGTCGGGCGCGCGCACGCCCGACGAAGCCCGCGCCGAGGCGGCGCGGATCGCTGAGGAGGCGTCCGAGAGACTGCGCGAGCGGGCGGAGAGCGCCGAACTCGAGCAGCGGCGCATCGAGCAGTCGATGCGCGAAGCTGCGGAGCGGGCGGCCGAGCGGCAGCAGGATCGCGCGGACGACTCGGAAGCCTCACGGCTCGCCGAGCGGCTTCAGGACGCGATGCAGCGCGGCGACCTGGGCGAGGCGCTCGACGCGATGAACGACATCGAGCGGTCGTTGGACGAGCTGCCGCCCGAGCAGCGCGATCAGTTGCGCGACGAGCTCGACCAGCTCGAACAAGCGATGGAGCAGGCCGCCGATCGAGCCGCCGAGCAGCGTGCGGACGCGGAGCGTCGCGTGCGAGAAGACCTTGCTCGGGAGGGCCTGACGCCGCCCGAGTCGGACGGCGAGCGGCGGGCGCCGGAAGACGAGGCTGCGGGCGCCGCCGATCAGCCGCCGCTGAGCGAGCGTGAGATCGCCGAGCGTCTCGAAGAGCGCGGCATGGAGCCGGACGAGGCCCGGCGGCGGGCCGAAGAACTCGCCGAACGTCAGCGTGAGGCGGAGGCCGAGCGAGCCGCCGAGCAAACGACGCGCGACCTGGAGCGGGTGATCGAAGACCTGCGCGAGCAAGCCGAGGAGCCGCCCCCGCCGCCTGAGCGGCCGGCGACTCCCGAACGGCCGGAGCCATCCGACCAGTCCCCGCCCAACGAGCAGCCCCAGGGCGATCAGACGCAACAGGATCGACCGCAGGACGGCGCACAACGAGACGGCGCGCAAGAGGGCGACACGCAACGCGACGCGACGCAACAAGACGGCTCGCGCTCCGGGCAACAACAACAGCGACCCGGCGACGGCGCACAACCCGAGCAGCAACCCGATTCACAACAGGGTCAGCAGCAGGACGGCGCCCAGCAGCCCGGCGGTGAGCGTGAGCGGCAGGGCGAGCCGCAACAGGGCGATCGACCGAACGAACAACCCGGCGGCGAACGCGAGGGCGCGTCGCAAGAGGGCGATCAGCCCGGCGAACGTCAGCCCGGACCCGGCGACCGCGAACAGCAGGGCGCGGGCGATCAGCCGAACCAAGAACAGCAGGATCGGCAGGAGCAGCAGGGCGAGCCGGGCGGCGCCGGCGCTGCCGACTCGCCCGAGCAGCAGCAGGCGTCCGAGCGCACGGGTCGGGGCGACCCGTCGCAAGCCGAGTCGGGTTCGGGCCAAACCGGCGGCGCCGATCAACAGCAACAGCCCGGCGACGAGGAGCGTCCAACGGAAGGCGCGCAGCCGGGGGAGCGACCCGAGAACGGCGCACAACCGACGCCGCGTGAAGGCGACGCCGGCGAGTCGCAGCAGCAGGGGGCGTCCGAAAGCGGCGCACAGCAGCCCCAGCAAGAGTCGGGCGCGACGGAGCAACGCGAGGGCGGCGCGCAGCGTTCCGCGCGTGAACAGGGCGCCGAGCAGCCGCCCGAGTCGGAGCGGCAGGAGGGCGGCCGCACCGGCGACGAGCGATCGGGCGCCGACCAGAGCGAGCAGCCCGACATGCCGGGCGCCGAGGCGGAACAGCAGCCGCAGGGACAGCGTGACGGCGAGGCCGGCAACGAGGGTCGGCCCGGCGAGCCGGAGCAACAGGGCGAGACCGGCCGCGGTGGCGAGCAGCCCCGGCCGACAGACGGCCAGCGCGACGGCGCGATGCAGGGCCAACGTCCCGGCGGCGAGTCGGGCAGCTTGGAAGGCGGCGGCGCCGAGGGCGGGCAGCAACAGTCCGGTCGCGCCGGCGAGGGGCAAGGCCGCGATCGGCTGGAGGGCGAGGCGCCCGACGGATCGACGCGACCCGACCTGCCGGACGGCGAGTCAGGGACGCCCGGTGGGGCTGGCGGTGACGAGCCGAGCGGCGGTCCGCAAAGCGAGCGGCGGCCGGGCGGCGCCGACGACGCGGGCTCGGCGCGCGAGCGGCTCGAGCGGATGCGCGAGCGCCTGGAACGTGCGCAGCAGGACGGCGAGTCGGCCGATCGTCTGGCGGAAGAGGGTCGGCGGATGCTCGAAGAGATGTCGCCCGACGAGCGGGCCGAGTTCGAGCGCATGGCGCGGCAGTTGCAACAGGAGCGGGCGCCCGGCGACGGGTTCGAGCGCGAGAGCGTGGACGCGCGTCGCGGCATGGCCCCCGGCGAGAACGCGCGGCGGGCCGGTCAGCTCGAGAATCCGGAAGGGAACCCGCTGCGGGGCGAAGCGACCGGCGTGGAGCGCTCGCGTGAGGCGATCACCCGGCAGCTCCGCGAAGCGCGGCGGGCGGCGGAACAAGCGTTCGAGGGCCGGCAGGTGCCGCCCGATCGCGCCGAGGCGATCCGCAGGTATTTCGAGCGTCAGCTTCGTGAGACCGACGGGGGCGGAGCCGAGAGCGGCGGTGGCGGCGAGGGCGGGGCTGGGTCCGGGTCCGGGTCTGGGTCGGGTTCGGCGTCGTCTTCTTCGTCTTCTTCGTCGGGGCAGTAACGCGTGGGGATCTGGCTTGACCATCCGCTGTGGCTGCTGCTCGCGGCGCTCGCGTTGCCGCTGGGTTGGGTGGGTTGGCGTGTGTTCCGTTTGGGGATGTCGCGGCTGCGTGTGTATTCGGCGCTCGGCGCGCGGCTGCTGCTGTTGCTGGCGATCGCGCTGGCGCTGGCCGGGGCGGCGGCGGTGCGGGACACCGACCGGATGGCGGTGGTGGTGGTGGTGGACAATTCGGTTTCGGTGCAGCAGCTCGCGGCGCGGTTCGCGGAGTTCGACGCGGCGGCGGGCGACGGCTCGTCCGGGAGCGGAGCCGGCGGACTGTCGGAGGGTGAAACGACTTCGCTGCAGGGTCGCGTCGCGGCGTTCCTTAGCGCGCTGGCCGACGCGCGCGAGCCGGACGATTTGTTGGGCGTGGTGTTGTTCGACGACCAGCCCACAGCGGCGATCGCGCCGACGGCGCGTCCGGGTCTGGACGTGAACGTGTTCGCGCCGCCGGGCGATGCGACGAACATCGCGGAGGCGTTGCGTTTCGCGGATTCGATCACGCCGGCGGGCGTGCGTCGGCGGATCGTGTTGATCTCCGACGGCGCGCAGACGAAGGGGGACGCGCTCGACGCGGCTCGGGCGCTGGGCGCGTCGGCTGACCGGCCGACGCCGGTGGACATCGTGCCGATCGGCTATCGGGTGCGCGGCGAGGTGCTGGTCGAGACGATCGACCTGCCGCCGCAGACGACGCGGGGCGCGACGGTGGCGGCGCGGGTGGTGCTGCGGGCGACCGAGCCGGCCGAGGGCGAGATCGAGTTGCTGTACAACGGCGAGATTCTGGACCTTAACGGCGACGCGCCGGGGCTCGGGCGTGCCGTGTCGCTTCAACCGGGTCGCAACGTGGTGACGCTGGAAGTGCCGCTGGCGGAGCGTCTGGTGAGCCATCGTCTGGAAGCGGTGTACCGGCCGTTCGTTCCTGCGAGGGGCGCCGTCGGCGAAGCGGATGCGGCGGGTACGGCGGTCGATGCGGAGGGTGGGGTGAGTGAGGCGCGAGCCGAGAGCGGCGCGCCGGCGGGCGCATCCCGGGCGGCCGCGCGGACGGACACGATCACGACGAACAACCGTGCGGAGGCGTTGACGGTGACGCGCGGCGCCGGGGTGGTGTTGTTGCTTGACGGGCGGTTCGATTCGCTTGAGGCGCCGAACGCGCTGCAAGCGGTGCTCGAGGCGGCGAACATGACGGTCGAGCGGCGGCTGCCGTCGGACGCGCCGACGGACCTGCTCGAACTGCAGGGCTACGACTTGGTCGTGATGCAGGACGTGGGGTCGTGGGAGATCTCGCAGGCGGCGCGGGATCGGCTGGTGGACCATGTGTCGCTGATGGGGGGCGGGCTGGTGATGGTGGGTGGTGAAGACAGCTTCGGCGCGGGGGGCTGGCTTGATTCGGAGATCGCGGACGTGTTGCCGGTGCGTCTCGACTTGCCGGACGAGGTGCTGATCTCGCAGGCGGCGGTGGCGATCGTGCTCGACTCGTCGGGTTCGATGAACCGCCCGGTGATGGGCGGGCAGACGCGGCAGCAAGACGTCGCGAACGCCGGTGCGGCGGAGGCGATCCGTTCGCTGGACGAGAACGACATGTTGATGGTGGTGTCGTTCGCGTCGTCGCCTCGCGTGGTGGTGCCGATGGGGGCGAACGTGAACAAGGAGGCGAACGCGGCGGAGGTGGAGGGGATTTTGTCGGGCGGTGGGACGCGGATCCTGCCGGCGGTACGTCTCGCGGGGGGCGAGTTGATGGGTGTGGAAGCGAACGTCAAGCACATGATCCTGCTGACGGACGGTCGTGCCGAGGGCGAAGACCCGAGCGAGTTGATTGCGTACGCGGAGCGTCTGGCCGACGCGGGGGTGTCGCTGACGACGATCGCGGTGGGCGGTGACGTGGACGCGGAGACGCTGCGGCGCGCGGCGGTGGCGGGCGACGGGGTGTTCTATCGCGTGAGCGATCCGCGAACGCTTCCGGCGATTTTCCTCAAGGAAGTGAACGTCGTTCGGCGTCCGCTGATCCGTGAGGAGCCGTTCAACGTGGCGGTGACGGGGCCGGGTTCGCCGACGGTACTGGGCGTGGAGGGGTTCAGGGCTGGGGACGTGGCGCCGCCGTTGCGTGGGCTGGTGCTGACGCGGCAGCGTGACGAGCCGACGATTACGTATGCGCTTGCGTCGGAGGACGGGTATCCGTTGCTGGCGCACTGGTTCGTGGGCCGGGGGCAGGTGGCGGCGTTCACGTCGGACGCGTCGGCGGCGGGTTGGGCGGAGCCGTGGGTGGACGCGGCGGGCGGGGCGTGGCCGGGATACACGACGCTGTGGCCGCAGATCGTGCGGGTGATAGCGCGGCCCCCGGTGGAGACGGGCGCCGAACTGAGCACCGATATCGTGGACGATGAGCTTCGCATCAGGTACGACGCGCTCACCGACGAGGGCGAGCCGATCGATCGGCTGACGGTGGACGGGACGGTGACCGGGCCGGACGGCGAGACGCGGCGTGTGACGCTGGTGCAGACGGGGCCGGGGCGGTACGAAGCGGCGCTGCCGGCGGACGAGCGGGGGAACTATGTGGTCGCGTTGTCGCGGCGCGCCGGGACGGGCAGCGTGAGCGGGGGAGGTGGTGGGGGCGCGGGCGAAGCGGGGGCGCGCCGCGAGGGGGTCGTGATCGGCAGCGCGACAAAGGCGGTCGGGCCCGAGCAGCGGCAGCTTTCATCGAACCTGTCGCTGCTCGACGCGATCCGTGAAGCGACCGGAGGACGGGTGCTTGACCTGTCGTCGGCGTCGGCGACGGCGGCGTTCGACCGGGCGGGCGTGCAGCCGGCGCGGACGGCGACGCCGCTGTGGCCCGTGCTGGTCGCGGTGGCGTTGGTGTTGCTGGTGGCCGACGTGGGGACGCGGCGGGTGGCGTGGGACCGGCTGCTGACGCGGGAGGTGGTGGCGGACATGCAGCGGCACACGGCGGGGGCGGTGGCCGAGCGAGCGAAGGCGGCGGCGGGAACAGTGGGCGGCCTGCGTAGCCGGATGACGACCCGGGAGCGCGAGGTGACGCCGGAGGGCGAGCCGACGCCGGCGAGTGGCGGCGCCGGGGCTGCGGACAGGGGCGGGCTTGCGGCGGCGGCGCGTGCGGCGCGTGCGCAGCCGGCGCCTGCGGAACGCGTCGGCGAAGAAGACGATCCGGACGCGGCGGCGCGGGCGAAGAAGATTCTCGAGCGGCAGGCGGCGAAGAAGGAGCAGGCTCGAAAGGCGGCGCTGGCCGAGCTTTCGGGCAAGAAGCCGGGGTCGGCCTCATCCGCGGCGGCGGACGGGTCGTCCGCGAAGCCGAATCGGGCGGCGAAGAGCGCGAAGGCGGACAAAGGAGGGGACGGCGAGTCCGACGCGGCGCCGACGGAGGGGTTGCTTGCGGCAAAGCGTCGGGCGGCGGAGCGGCGGAAGGGCCGCGAGGTGTGAAGGCGGAGGCGCGGCGTCGGCTGGCGGCGGGTCAGTTGGGCTGACGACGGTCACGGGGGGATCGTGATCCGTCGTGGTTCAATAGACGGTGACCGGCTCGTGCGGATACTTCGCGCGGTTGGGGGTGCGGACGGCGACGGCGACGATCGAGGCGAGGACGGCGAGCACGCCGACGCGGCCGACGAACATGGCTTGGATGATCGCGAGTCGGCCCCAGATGGTGAGGTCATCGGTGACGCCGAGCGAGAGTCCGCAGGTGGCGTAGGCCGAGACGACTTCGAAGAGGAGAGGCATGAAGAAATCGTCGCCGACGACGTCGGGTCGGGCGGCGTGTTCGGAGACGACGAGGAAGGCGGTGGTGAGGAGGATGCCGGCGAGCAGGAGGATGGTGACGGCGATGGACTTTTTGAGGATGGCGGGTCCGATGGAGCGACCGAAGGCGGTGACTTCGTCCTTGCCGCGGAGGGTCGCCCAGACGGAGAGGCAGAGGACGGAGAAGACGATGAGCTTGATGCCGCCGGCGACGGAGCCCGGCGCGCCGCCGATGAACATGAGGAAGAGCAGGACGAGGTGGGCGAGCAGGCCCATGGAGGCGGTATCGACGGAGGAGAAGCCGGAGGTGCGGTTCATGTTCATGAAGTGGGCGTCGAGCAGTTCGACGCCGGGGTCGTATTCGGTGAAGAGGAGTTCGCCGAACCAGATGCCGACGAAGCCGACGACGTAGAGAGCGGCGGAGGAGACGAGGATGAGCTTCGAGTTGAGGGTGAGGCGGTTGAGGACGCCGCCGGTCGCGGCCTTGCGTCGGATTCTGGCCCAGATGGTTTTGACGATGTTCTCGAGGGCGGGGAAGCCGATGGACCCGGCGAGGATGAGCGGGACGATGACGGCGTGGAGCGTCCAGTGCGTGCGGAGGCCTTCGACCGAGAAGTCGGTCGTGGTGAAGCCGGCGTTGCAGAACGAGGAGACGGAGAGGAAGACGGAGTGGAAGACGCGGTCGCCGGTGGTTTCCCAGTCGTAGGGCTGTCCGAAGAATTCGTCGGGGAGGCCGAAGAAGAAGATGACGGCGCCGACGAGTTCGATGACGTGGGTTGCGACGAGGATGAAGGTGACGAGCCGTTGGGTGGAGAGTTGGCCGGCCCAGCCTTGTTCGGTGGATTCGCCGATGGTTTGTGTGGCGCGCATGGAGAATTGGGCGCCGGCGAGTTGCGCGAAGAGCGCGCCGAAGACGATGACGCCGACGGCGCCGACCTGAATCCAGACCATGATGATGATCTGGCCGAAGCGTGTGAATCCCGGGATGACGTCGCCGTCGGCGTCGCGGAGGTAGTCGCCGCTCTCGTCGATCATGGCGCCGGTGGGCCTGACGATGAGGCCGGTTTGGCTGATGGCGCTGGTGATGGTGAACGTGGCGTCGACGGTGTTGATGGGGTTGTCGGGGTGGGTCGCGGCGGGGAGTTTGAGAGCGGCGGCGCCGACGGCGATGAGGAGCACGAACGATCCGATGAAGACGAGTCCGGAGGGCACGCCGGTCTGGACGAGGCGGAGGTAGCTGCGCGTGAGATAGATGAGCGCGAGGAGGCCGGCGATGGCGGCGGCGAGCGGCCAGTACCAGCATCCGAGGACGCCGACGACGACGGCCCAGCGTTCGGGGCGGGTGACCTTTCGGTATTCGATCCATTGGGCTTCGGCGCGGCGGCGGACGCTGCGGTCGTCGAGCCAGAACAGCAGGCCGTAGACGATGAGCAGCGCCGCCTGGGCGACGACGATCCAGAGCGGCGGGACGACCGGTTCGCGGAAGCCGACCTTGAGGACGATGGGCGCGAGTCCGGCGACGGCGACGAGGCCGCGCGGCAGGCGGTAGCGCAAGGGCGTGGTGGTCCGCTTGCGAAGCCGGGTCTCGGTGTTCGGCGTCATCTTGTACGAGCGCGTGGGCACGGCGAAAGGCTATCACCAAGGCCCCGGGGACACCGGCGGGAGTCGTGGGTGGGGCGCGTTATGAGGCGGCCCGCCGCTTGGCCGCGGCGAGCGCGCGCCGCCAGGCGTTGGCGACGCGGGGCGGGGTGGCGCCGGTGATCTCGCTCACCTCTCGCACGGTCAGCGGGCGTCGGCTGTGTTGAGACTGCGACCAGCCGTAGCGGAGGGCCACGAGCCGGGCGTCGGCCTCGGCGATATCGGCGAGCACGGCGTGGAGGTCCTGCCGAGGTTCGACCAGCGGGGCCCACGGCGCGGGTTGGAAGACGGCCGGCGGGAGCGTGGCGTTGGAGGCGGCTCGCCCCGGTTCCACGCGGGGGAGGCGCGCGCCGGCGAGAGCTCGGTTGACCGCCAACGAAACGGGCGCCGCGAGGCGACCGGAGGTGAGCCGGGGCGCGGAGGCGAGCGCTTCGTTGGTCGCGCCGACGGCGAGCGCGATCGTGCGGCCCATGTCGGTCGGCGTGAGGAGCAGGGGCGAACCGCCGACGAGCGACTCGATCGTGCGCAGCACCAGCGGCAGTTCGAGCCGCAGCAGCTCGCGTCGCAGAGCGAGCGCCGCCCTGAGATCGGTCTCGACGCGGTCGATCAACGGCGAGTTCGGCGTGCGATGCGAAATCGTCGCCGCGACGCGCGCCGCTCGCAGCGCGAGGGCGCGATGCGTCGCCGCGATCGCCCGCTCCGTCGGCGCGTCGATCGGTCGCATGGCGTGGACCGTCTCGACGAGTCGTCGCACGTCGCTCGGCCAAGCGGGCGAATCGACGTGCGGGAAGCGCACGGAGTCGGCGGCGTTCGTTCCGCTTTCCTCCGGCGCCGGCGGCACGCGTTCGTCGCGCTCGGGGGTCGGGAAGTCTGCGGTGATTTCGCGCAGTCGCCGCGCGCGTTCTTCGAGCCAGATGCGTTGGACGGTGGCTGACGATCGCGCCCAGCGTCGTGCGACGTCGCCCGGCTTGAGGCCGCGGTCCATCGCGCGGGCGATCCGTCGTCGGGCCGCGATTTCGGTTTTGCGCCAGCGCGGCGTGAACCGGCCGTTGCCGGTCGCGCGATCTACGGCGAGCACGGCCCGCCGCACGGCCGTGACTGAACGCCCCCGCTCGGCGGCCACGGCGGCGATCGCTTCGACGGGCGTAAGTCCGCCATGCGGCTCGTGTGCCGATCGTGCTGGAGCACTTGCGGCGTCGGGCGTTTCGTGCGTTCCGCCGAGTTTGGCGATCGCCGCGTCGTAGAGCGACTGCGCCTCGTCTTGGCTGACGCGGGAGAACTTCTTCGCGTCGTCGAGGTCGGTGCGTCGCCGGTGGGAGAAGCGTTGGACCGCTTCCGGGGTGAAGCGTAGGGCGACGCGGCCGCGCTCGTCACGCACGCGGCGCGCGACGAGCCCCTGTCGGCGGTAGCGCTCGATCGTTCGGCGTGCGACACCCAGTCGTCTGGCGAGTTCTTCGGGCGACGCGCTCGATGCGGGCAGGTCGCTTTCGCGGAGAGCCGCGCTCTCGCAGAGGCGCTCGACGAGCGCCGAGAGATCGCCCAGCAAGGCGGAGCCGGTGACGAGCGCGGGCTCTTCGATCTCGCCGTGGTAGCCCGTGACGCGCTCGGTGAGCCATCGCTCGTCGTAGAGGCCGTCGGGGTCGATCTCGCCCGCCAGCCGCTCGGCGCGTTCAGCCATGCGAACGAGCGCCGGCCGGGGTGAATACCGCTGTTGCTCGAGCAACTCGCGCAAGACGGAAAGCTCGATCGTCGGTAGCCGCGGCACCCTTCCAATCTACCCCCGGGTCTCGCTGCGGGTGTCGGGCGGTTGAGATGGATGGAGGTTGACCGCTTGTGCTTCGCTGCGCACCGACGAAGAGCACGCATGATCTACATCGCCAGCCGGTCGAAGCCGGTCAGTCCGATCGGCTCTTTGGTGTAGAACGGCTCGGCCGCTCGCGTCCCGATGCGGCTGCCGAAGTAGTCGAGCGCGCTGGCGACCCATTCGACGACGCGGCGGTTCTTCTCGGGCTGGACGAACTGCGTGTCGTAGGCGGTGATCGATCGTCGCTTGACGTCCTCGTAGCCCGTGACGTCGATGCAGAACGATGGGTTCGCGACCCAGCGCAGGTGCGTGGCGTAGTAGTAGAAGAGCCATTTGGGATACAGCGGGGCGCCGCCGTCGTCGCCCGGCATGTCGAGTTTGCTGAGCTTCGCGTCGAAGCGTGCGTCTTCGACGATGCGCGTCACGGCCCGGTGATCGGGGTGCGCGTCTTCGAAGAACGGCGTGAACACCACGTCGGTCCGCCATTTGCGCATGGCGCCGGCGAGTTTGTGACGTGCTTCGATGGTGTGCTCGACGAAGCGGTTTGGCAGGTCGAGCAGTTGCCGATGCACGTTGCCCGTGCCGGCGTCGAGGACGGCGCGGGCCGCCTCGGCTTCGGCCGCCCGCGTCGCCGGGTCGCCCAGCGGCGTCGGTTCGCCGTTCGTCACATCGAGCAGCACGACGCGGTGGCCTTGGGCCGCCAGCTTGGCGATGGTCCCACCCATGCCGAGTTCCTGATCGTCCGGGTGCGGCCCTACGACCAGGACCGTCAACCGCTGCGCCGCCGTGTCGTCGTTCATGTCCGCAGCATACGCCCGCGGTCGTGCGGAGCGTCGAGGCGACGCGTCGCGGCGCGCCTTCGCTTGGCTGGAGCAAGCGGCTCGTTCGACTCACTTGAACGAACGCCCACGGGCGTGCATTTGAAGAACACCGTCATCCGGTGCTTCGGTCAGCCTCGCTCGAATCGGCTGACCAGGTCGGCGATTCGGGGCTGGTCCGGGCGTTCGCGGAGGCTGCGGCGGAGGAGTGAGACGCCTTGGACGCGGAGGCCGTCGGCTTCGCGGCCGGAGGCGAGGAAGTCGTTCAGGAGGATGATGCCGAGGCCGTTGAGGGCGGGGTAGTGGCGGGGGTCGAGCTCGATGGCGTTGCGGAAATGGGTCGCCGCCCGGTCGAGTTCGTTGAGCTTGAAGCGGGCGAAGCCGAGGCGTTCGTACGCGACGGCGCTTTCTTCGGCTGCGATGGCCGCCGCGGCGATGGTGGACATCTCCTCGAAGCGTTCGAGCACGCCGAGCGAGTTGGCCCAATTGATGAGCAGGTCCGAGGTCGGCCGGGCGAGTTCGGCGGCGACCTCGTATTCGTCGATCGCGCGTTCGTGTTCGCCGAGCAGGGAGAGCGCCGCGCCGTAGCTGACGCGCGCGGCGGGGTCGTTCGGCTTGAGTTCCACCGCCCTCCGCGCGTGGGGCAGGGCGGCGCGGGCTTCGTCGAGTTCGAGGTACGCGGCGGCGAGGTCGCGCCGGGCGGCCTGTTCGTCGGGTCGCAATTGCACCGCTCGGAGGTACGCCCGGATAGCCTCGACGGTGCGGCCGAGGGCGGCCAGCACGTCGGCGTAGCTGTATTGAGCGTCGAAGTTCTCGGGTTCTTCGGAGGCCGCCCGGCCGTAGGCGCGCTCGGCGAGGCGCAGGTCGCCCCGCTGTCGGGCGATGTCGCCCAGCATCAGGTTGCCGGCGGTGAAGGTCGGATTGATTTCGAGCGCGTCGAGGAGCAGCAGCACGGCCGCGTCGTCGTTCCCGGCCTCACGAAGGGCCTCAGCCTGGGTCACGAGCTCAGCGGCTTCGGGCCGCTCGCTTCGCCCGGACGGGCCGGGGTCGACCAGCGATTCGCAGCCGACGCACGCCGCCGCCATCGCTGCGGTCAGCGATCCGGTCGCCAGGAGCTTCCGGAAGCCGCGATTCCGGGCGGACGGACCGCGTCCCGGGGCGCCGTCGGTGCGCACACGCGTCCGCTTGCTCGTCTTGGGTCCAATCACGGCGCCTCTTCCATCGGCTCAAACGACCGCCGAGCCCTGCGCTTCCCCCCGATCACCCCGCGAACGTCCCGCAGCCTATCGCAGTCGGCATGTCGGCGTGATACGACGGGGGAGGCTCTCCGGTGCGGCGACGGTCCCCTTCTTTCGGCGTTCAGCGGGGTGAGGAGGTCCGAATAGCGGCTGCCGGGGCGTCTCGCTCGGAGCGCGAAACGCCGTCGGTCGTGGTGGTGCGTCGCGTCGGAGTCCGCGTGCTGGCGCGGAACGCGTGGCGCCGGGTCGGCGGAATCCGCCGAAATTGCCCGTGAGAACCGGCATCTCCCCCGTTGGAAACCGCCGTGCTCCACCCTCTTCGGGCGACGTTTCGACCGGCTCGGCAAACTGCGCCGGCCTTTCCGGTTGAGAACTCGCCCTCCCGCTTATGGGCGCGTGTGTGCCCGCCGATACCACCGGACGCGGCGCCGCGGGGCGTCCGCATTGAACGGATCAGCACTTTCTGAATTAGCACGGTTCCACCCGCTCGGGAAACCGGCAGCACGCACACACAAAGGAGTGTTCGATGAGCCTCGAACCGCTCGCTCCCGTCCGCGCCCGATGCGGCCGCGTCGTCATCAGCGCCCTCGTCTCTTCGCTCGCCGCCGCTTCGCTGGTCGGCTGCGCGTCCGACGGCGGCTTCGCCTTCTTCAAGCCCAACGCCAAGTCGTACTCCGAAAGCGACATGGCGAATCAGGCGACGATCGCGCTCGACGCGCAGCAGACGCGTGGCGACTTCGATTTCGACTGGTATCAGACCGAGGCGGGCGAAGTGAACCTGCCCGACCGTTGGCTGGGCGAAGCGTGGAACAGCGTCTCGGAGAACGAGGCCCGCCGCGCGGCCGCGCAGTCCGGCATCGCCATGGCCAACGCGGACCGGTTCCAGCAACTCGCCGCCGCGAACGCCGCTTATGAGCGCGCCGCGTCGAAGCGCGACGTCTCCGGCTTCAAGGCCGGCACGCTGCAGCAGGTCTACGACGCCAAGATCGGCGAGCTCGTCGCGCAGACGAAAGCCGCGGACATGGGCGGCGCCAACGACGCCCGCCGGAACAACGCCGAGGTCGACATCACGACGCTCGAATGGCAGCAGCAGTTCGAGCGGATGTACGCCGAAGCCGAGTCGGAGTGGACCAAGTCCAACGCCGAGCACGCGAAGATGCTGGCGCATCGCTCGAACGTCGAGGAATCGGGCGAGGCGAAGATCTCGCAGATGGAAGAGGTCGCCGAGCTGACCGAGAAACGCGCTGCCGAGCGCGTGGCCCAGCTCCGCGCCGAAGCCCGCGCCATCCAGATTCAGGCGCAGGCGCAGGTCGACGCGATCGACCGCAGCATCGATACGACCGGCGAACAGTTCTCCGCCCGCTCGCAGCGTTGGCGTGAACTGGCCGCCGCCGCCGAGGACGCCGCCGACGCCCGCGTCGCCGAGCTACGCGCCAAGGCGCAGGCGCTCTCCGAGCAGGACGCCGAGGGCAACTACGAGCTGAACAAGCTCACCTCGCAGCTCGAGTACGACCGCAAGCTGGCCGAGGCCGAGCAGATGACCATGGCCGCCGAGGCGCTGGCCCAGCAGACGAAGGCCGCGGTGGATCGTCTCCGCGCCGAGACCGACAAGGACCTGTCGCTTTCGCAGACTGAATACGAGACGGAGATCGCCGCGATCGACCGGTTCGTCGAGCACGGCGAGTCGGAGATCGCCTACAGCCGCGCCGAGGCCGACCGCATCGAGCGTGAAGCCCGGGCCGAGTTCATCAAGGCCGAAGCGGCCGCCCGCGCCAACGCCATCCGCGAGACCAGCCGCCACCAGCAGCAGCTCTCGGAAGCCGAGCGCGAACTGATCGCCGCGGAAGCCAAGGCCGAGGCCGCCCGGATCCAGAAGGACCTGTATCGGCAGCTCGCCACGCAACGCGCCGGCGGCAAGGTCACCCTGCCCAACAAGACCAAGCAGACCGACCCGGCCGCCCGCAACGGCGACGCGAACCCGGCGATGGCCGACGCCTCGGTGAAGCCCGCGCTTCTCCAGCCCGAGCATGTGGCCGCGTTCCGCGCGTCGCTCGCCGAGGCGGCGTCGCTTCGCAAGCAGCAGGACGCCTCCGAGCGCGCCCTGTTCGCCACGGCTCAGGAGCGCACGACGCAGGCGAACGCCTGGTGGGATCAGCAGGTCGCGCGTCACGAGAGCTCGCTGGCTCAGTCGAACAGCTTCGAGCGCAAGGGCGCCGCGGACGTCGAAGAGCTCTTCTTCCAGGCCGACGCCGTCGTCGCCGCCGCGGAAGCCGAGCGCTCGCGCGGTCTCGCCTCGGCCGAAGCCTTCCGCCGAGAAACGCTCGCCAAGATCGTCGGCCTGCACGCCGAAGCCGACGCTATCGAGCGCACCGCGCAGGCCGAAGTGAAGGAATACCTGGCGCGTGCGGACAACGCCCGCAACGCCGGCTCGTCCGAGGTGAACCACCTCCGCGTCGTCATGGACTCCTCGGGCGTCCGCGGCGAAGCCGAGGCGCACCGCCTGCTCGCCGAGGCCGACGCTTTCGAGCGCACGCAGCTCGCCGTCGTCAGCCAGATGCGTCAGGAGATCGCGACCGCCGAGCAGGTCCTCGTGGCCGAACTCGCCAAGCTCGATCAGGCCGCCTCGTCGTTCATCGCGATCGCCGAAGCGACCTTCAACGAGTCCACGTCGAACGCGGATACGTTCGCCAAGATCTCCGAGGCTCGGGTCGCCCAGATGGTCGCTTCGAACTCGGCCGACGAGCAGATCTCCGCCGCCGAGGTCGCGTATCTGACGAATCTGCAGAAGGCGACGGAACTCGCCGCGCGTGCGAACGTCGAGCGTATGGTCGCCAACGCCGAGCACTCGTTTGGTGAGTTCCAGGCCGCCGACGTGATCGAGCGGGCCCGCATCGTCGCCCAGAGCCGCATGGCCGAGGCGGAAGCGGAAGCTCAGTTCTTCATCGCCGACGCCGACGACCGCGCCATCCGCGCCCGCTTCGACTCGCGCGTCGCGCAGACCGAATCCGAGCGCAACCGCGCCTACGCCCAGCGGTACCTGCGCCAGCAGCGCGAGTACGCGGCTTGGGCGCAGGCTTCCGCGGCCGCCGCGTCGTACGCCGACATCTCCGAGCAGGCGCTCGCCCAACTCGATCAGCGCGCCCAGGCCTTCCGCCTGATCGCCCAAGAGAACTGGGACGAACGCCTCGCCACGATGCCGCGCTTCCCCGAGACCCAGAACGGTCAGGACCTCTACTTCAAGGCCCTGAACGACCTCTCCACCCCGACCCTCGCCACCGAGTTCGTCAACCCCGACGAGTAAGCCCGGCCGGCAAGCGGGGCCGCACCAGCTCGGGAGATGCTTCCAAGCGTCTCCCGGAACCGCGGCCCCGGAAACGCGCGGCGACGGTTTGAACACGCGGCGACACTCCTCGGCCTCGCACGGATCGCGGGCCGGCCGCCGAACCCGAACTGCCGCCGCACCCACCCATCGCCCGCCCACGGCACGACGCCACGGCGGGCCATCTTCCCAACGCTGATCCCGACGGGCCCGACCACCAGGTCGGGCCCGTTGTCGTAAGCCGTCGAATTTTTCTTTTTTCGATGGTCGCGCAATCGAGCGTGATGTACGCTTGCTCCATGGTGCCCGAATTACCGGTCGTGCACTAAACAATCATCCGTTGCCAGGAGGAAGAAAAAGATGATCACCTTCCGAACCGGACGCCGTCTGGTTGGCGTCGCTGCGCTTTCGACGTGTGTCTTTACACTCGCAGGGTGTTGCGAGAACTGCCTTGACCGCGTGCAGCGTGAGGTAGATCTCATACGACTCTTTATACAGCAGCAGTACGGACTGTGCTGTAACCCCCTCTCGACCCCGGCTGAGCAGGGCGCCTGTATCCAAGACAAAGGCGCCGTCGTAGGCGAGGTCCAATCACAGCTCGGCGCGCTGTTCCAGGCCTGTCGCGACCGGAATGAACAGCGTATCAGGGAGATTTACGACGAGATCAAGCGTCTGCTCGGCATCACGGGCGCCGTCGCGCAAGGCGACGACGGCGTGCTCCGCAACACGCTGCCCCTCTTCCTCGACGACGAGTGGATGAGTTTCAACGCAGCCGCCTCGGCCGTTCGCTCTCGTCCCCGAGACGCGGTATTGATTGGCGGCACGTTGTACACGACGCACGCGGCCGGTAACGCCGAAGCGCAGGCGATCGACCAAGGCGCCGCGGTGGCCGTTCAGCACATCGACGAAGACGCCGTCAACGCCGTGACCTTCACCACCTACGCGTTTGACGCGGGGTCTTCGCTCACGCTCGGCACGCAGTGGGGCGCACTCCCGCTCGCACTCTCCGGCACCGTGGTCGCCTCCGAGTTCCAAGCGACGGGGGATGCAGGCCTCCGCGCCGCCATCGAAGACTTTACATGGTCTATCAACAGTTCCTTCCTCAATGAGAGCACCGACTTCAAGGCCGTCGCCTCACATCCGGGCAACGAAATCGTGATCGACCAGCAAGGCCACGGCGTCATGACGCTCGTCGGGCGCATCATCAGTTCTTCTCGCCCCTCGATGAGTACGATTCGCGAAGCGGTCGTGCTGCATGTCCCCGTCACCTTTGACGGCGGGTTGCTTACGTTTGACATCACGACCGCTCAAGGCGCCTTGCTCGGGTCGGAACTCGCTCCGGTCGATCAGGTCGATCCGTACGTCCCAGCACAGGGCGTCCATCCGTGGTGCGAGGACGCGGACGGCAACGGCATCCCCGACAAGGCCGACGAGGATATCGCTATTTGGGACGATTTCGTCACCAACACGCTCCCCGGCTGGTGCGGCTGATTCGACCACGTCGTGACGCTCGACGGGAAACCCATGCGACGGGCCCGACCTTTCAGCCGGGCCCGTCGTTGTTTCGCGTTGTCTTACTCCGCGCTCAGCAACTCGAACGCCGCCCGGGGGCCGGGCTTGAGGTCCTGCGCCGCCGCGGCGTCCGGCGCGGGCACGCGTACACGCGACGCCTCGACGCCGTTCTGCTCGACCAGTACGACGCGCACCGCCCCCGCGCGACGCGCGGCGAGCGCCGTCAGGTCGGCCTCGCTCACCGCCATCTCCCCGAGCAACGCGGTCCGCATCTCAGCCTCGCTCGGCGCGGGCTGATCGCGTCGGCCCGGGGGCACCGGCAGCCGGATCGGCGCGCGTTCGGGGAACCGCTCGACAAAGGCGGCCAGCAGCGCCTCGGCTTCGCTCGCCCCGACGCCCGCCCGCGCCCGTTCGGCCAGTTCCTCGTCGAGCGCCGCTTCGCGCAGCGCCGCCTCGTCGGCCGGACCTGTGAGCCCGACCACCACCAGCGCCAGGCCCGGCCGCTCCCGCAGCGCCTTGCCCAGCACGTCTAATCGCTCCGCGCCGCCCGCCGCCAGCGTGTCGGTGCCGGGCTCGAAGGCGACCTCCGAAAGATCGACGTCGTCGTCGCCGCCGAACACGCCCGCCAGCAGCCTGAACGGCGCCGTCGCTACGTTCCCGACCAGGTCGAACGCCGCGTTCCAGATGATGCCGCCGATGCTGAAGTCGGGCGAGTTGACGTCGCCCGAGATGCCGACGTCGGCGCGGATCGTATCGTCGCCGTCGCGCAGGATGTCGAGCCCGAGTTTGAGGGGCAGGTCGGGCGCCGTCTCGCTGGGCGCTTTCTCGCCGAGATAGAACGAGCTGAGACGCGCGGAGAGATCGCCGTCGAGTTGGCCGTCTTGGAGACGCACGGGCAGCGACAGCGACAGCCGGCCCGAGTCGATCGTGTAGCCGAGGTTCGGCTCGGCCAGCGGGCTCAGCGGCCTCAGCGGCAATTGTTCGAGCCCGACGACGACGTCCACGAACGGCGACGCCGCGAACGGGTTGACCTCGCCGCGCACGTCCACCGAGCCGACGTCGCCGAGCCCGGACGCGAGTTCCACGCTGAAGGGTCGCTCGCCTGCCGAGTCGATCTCTCGCGCCTCGACCCGCAGCCCGCCGCCCGCGAGAGTCGTCGGCGTGCCGGTGCGGTTGTCTTCGAGACTGAACGCGCCGTCGTTGACCACGAACTCGCCGACGCGCACCGCCAGCGGTAGCGTCACACCACGCAAGCCGCCGCCCGCGCCGCTCGACGCCGCGTCGTCGGTCGCGTCTGCGTCGTCCGCGCTCGCCGCTTCGACCATCGCCAGCAGCGCCTCGACCCTCGGCCCCGACAACGCCACGCGCTCGGCCTCGAACGAACGCTCAGCGTCGGACCACGCGAACCGCATCAGGTCGACTTCGGCGTCGTCGAGTTCGAGGCTCGCCGAGCCGGGCGCCGCGCCGCCGCTGGCTCGAACGCCCTGCGCCGCCAGGCCGCCCGCGTACGCGATGGACGGAACGCCGTCTCGTAGCCCGGCCGTGAGTTCGCCCGCCGTGTCGAAACGCTCGACGCGCACCGACTGCGGCCTCCCGTTGAAGGTGACGTCGCCGCGGAGTTCGCCGAGGCGTACGTCGCCGCGCCACGTCGCCTCCGCCCGCCTCGCGTCCAGCGCCGCCTCCGCCACCAGCACGCCGGCCAGCGTCAACTCGCCGAGGGCGATGGGCTCGGCGCCGTCGTCGTCGCCCGCTGCGAACTCACGCACGACCACCTCGCCCTCCCAGTTCGCGTCGAGAACGTCACCGCTCAGCCCGCCGCGGATCGTTCCGTCGACGTCGAGCGAGGCCCGTTCGAACCGAACACCGACCAGCGGCTCGGGCATATCAGTCGGCAGGTACGACCGCGTCGCGTCCAGCGCTAGCCCGTCGATGTTCACTTCGAACTCGCCACGCGACTCCAGCAGCGCCGCTGCGCCCGCCACCCGCACCTGGCCCCCGCCCTCCTGCACGAACGACATCTCCAGCGGCGTGCGGAAGCCGTCCTCGCTGCTCACCGGGCCCGCGGTCAGCGTTAGGTCGTTCAAGGCGACGCGCACCGGCTCCGGCGCCGCCAGGTCTTCGACGATCAGGCGCCCGTTCGTCGCCTCGACGCGCTCGATCGTGATCCGCGTGCCGCCCGCGGCCGCCGCATCTTCCGCGAGGTATCGCAACGCGGTCAACAACTGCTCGACCGGCGACTCGATCGTCGCGAGATCGACGCGGTTCGCGGCGTCCGAACCGTCTTTACGCGCGTCAATCTCCGCGCCGCCGTTTGCGTCGCGGTTTGCGCCGCCGCCCGCTCTTGCGCTCGGCATGACCAGCAAGTCCAGCGGCTGCAAACGCCCTTCCGCGTCGCGGCGGACGTGGGCGACGAGTCCGTCGACGCCGACGCGTCCGACGCGCACCGCGCTCGCATCCACGTCGGCCACCGCGTCGGCGAGTCCGATCGTCCGCGCTTCCACCAGCGGTTCGCCGGCGGGCGACGTGAGGCGTAGACCCTCGACGGCGCCGCGCACCACTTCTACGCGCAGGCGCTGTCCCGTCCGCACGGGCGCGATGCTGTACGCCAGTTTCACGCTCAGTCGGCCCTCGACCAGTTGCGCCGTGGTGACCGCGCCTGCGTAGGGGGCGAACGGCGCCAGGTCGAAGCCGTTGATGACGACTGTGCCGTCCGCCGTCAGCGGATCAATGAAAGTGCTGCCCTGCCAGGAAACCGACGCGGCATCGCCGAGTTTCGCGGTCAACGCGTGCGGATTGCCGTACGTCGGTTCGGTGTCGAGCGTGTCGACCGTGAAGTCGAGGTCGGCGATCGAGCGTTCCACGGCGGGCTGTACGCCCTTGTCGACGAATCGTGCCGAAGCGCCGAGGACCGCGAGGTCCCGCACGACGACGCGCGGGATTGTTCGGATCGATTCGCCCGCAGCCGTCTGCTGCTCGGCGAGAAGGCCCGCGAGGTTGAGCGCCCGGTTCTCGTCGAGTTCGGCCTCGACGTGGGGCCCGAGCAGCCGCGCGTGCCGGAAGCGCCAGCCGCGAGAGGTCAGGCTGCCGAACGCGTGGAAGTCGCCCTCGAAGCGTTCGAATCGCACGATTTCACGCCCCGCTTCGTCGCTCACCCGCAGCCCGCTCACCGTCGTCGCGAGGGTGAACGGGTTGAACGTCGCCGCGTCGATCGTGAGTTCGCCGTTGAGTCGTTCCGACACGCGGGGCGGAACGATCGACGTGACGACATAGGGCACGCCGAAGAATCCGCCGAGCGTGTACAGCACGAGCACGATCACCAGCGCGACGCCAGAGCGCCGCAGCCACCGTCGGCGGCGGCTGGACCTTCGCGCTCGCTCGGGGCCCGCGCTCTTCTGTGAATCCTGCGAGGCGGACTTCGGGCTTTCGTCCGAGGCTGGCGCGGGCGATCGTTCGCTCATGGTGCCGCTCGCTCCGTTTCGGGTGTGGCCGCGTCGCCGCCCGCCCCGCCCGCCCCGCCCGCGCCGCCCGTCTTATTCGGCTCGCCATCGCCCGCGTCGGGCTCGCCCCCGGCATCGCCGTCCGCGGGCTCTTCGATGGACACCACCTCGACGATGTACACCAGCGTCGAGCCGCCCGGCACGAGCACTTCGCCCGACCCGTCCAGCACCGCGTCGTCGCTGTAGGCGAGCTCGGGCGGGATGGTGATCGATCGTCGCCCGCCCGCTCGCATGCCGATCAACCCTTGGCCCAGGCCGGGGATCAGGTGACTCACGGGCCAGGGCCCCGCTGGCTCGTCCTGCCGCTGAAACTCGCGGCCGCCGTCGATGCGCCCCGTGAACGTCATCGCCACCAACGAGCCGGGCTGCACGACCGCTGCGCCGTCGCCCGCGCGAAGTTCGCGCACCGAGAAGCCCGGTATTTTTGCCGCCACCGGGTCATCGGCGAGAAACGCTTCCCTCGCTCCTGAGGACTCATCGGCGTCAGATTCGGTCGGGCGCGCCACCGCGTCGCTCGCCGAACTTTGCGAGGCGAAGTCGCTTCGCGCTACGCCGCCGATCGAGCCCGGGAAGGGCACTAAAGCGGCGCCGCCGCCGTTCGCGCCGCCGCCGCCCGCGCAGCCTCCGCCGACCGCCAGCAGCGGCAGCACGCAACACCACCATCGACCCACTCGGCCCGCCATCGACGCCGCTCCTCTCGCGATTGAACTCGATACGCATCGCCCGCCGCCGCCGTCGACAACGATAGCCGAGGCGGGGAGGATCCGAACCTCCATCAACCCGCCCACCTCCCGCTCTCTTTCCCGTCCGCTACGCCCACTCCCGCCCCACGCCCCCTGCCGCCCCCTGCCCCCCCTGCCGCCTGCTCCCGTGGTCAGAAGCGAGTGTTTGGCCAAGCCCAACGGAACTTTGCGGACCCGCCCTTGTCGCATCTCGCCCGGCGACTCCGAAAGCGGCGAACGCACGTTCCCGTCGACGAATCGCAGCGGCTGGCGGCTGGCGGCTGGCGGCTGGACTCACCCCGCTCCCAACCGCCGTTCTACCTCTTCTTTCGCCACGCGCCACACCATCCGCGTGCGGCTCTCGCTGAGGCCCAGGTAGGCCGCGATCTCGCGCACCGTCAGCCCGCCGTGTAGACGGAGGCTCGCCACCGTCCCGGCGAGCTCAGATTGCTCTTCAAGAAGGCGGATCGCCTCTTCCACCGCCAGCACGTCCTCGGCGAGCGCTCGGCTGGCGTCCGTCACGGCCTGCTCGCCTACGTCTGAAAGCGAGACCTGCTGCCGCACGTCGCGGCGCTGGGCCAGCAGGTAGCGGGCTTCTTCCACCAATACCTGCCGCATCGCGCGGGCCGAGCTGCCGAAGAAGTGCGCCTTGTTCTCCCATGCGCCGGTCGTCGAGAGCTTGATCCACGCATCGTTCACCAGCGCGGTCGTGTTCGCCCCGCAGTCGGCCGACGGCCGCCCGCGCCCCCGACCGCGCAGGATGCTCCGCGCGATCTTTCGCAGCTCGCCGTACGACTGGCCGTCGATCTCCATCGGCACCGACTCTGCACCCGCCACGTCACGACTCCCGCGAATGCATGGAGCACGCGACCCGTGCCCACGGCATCGTCGAATCAGACTACCGCGGGCCATCGCGGCGACCAAGGGGTCTCGCGAACCACCACGTGAGACAAGGATCGTTTCTCTCGACCGTTGACTAAGAAGCGATCGTTTCCTAGTGTACCCGCAGTAAGAAAGCAGCCCTTCTCATGCCTCCGCCTCGCATCACCGGCATCTACGACTCGCTCCCCGGCTTCGGCCCGAGGGCTCGGGCCTTCGTGCCGCATCCGCTTCCGCCCGCTGACCCGCCGCTGCTCATCAAGGGGGATCTCGCGGTGCTGCACGAGCGGGCGCTCGCGGAACTCGGTCGGCTTCGCGTGGCCGCCGCCATGGTTCCTGATCCGACATGGTTCCTGTACGGCTTCGTCCGGAAGGAAGCCGTCCTGTCGTCGCAAATCGAGGGCACGCAGGCGACGCTGCGTGACGTCGCCACGTTCGAGAGCGAGGGTGAAATATCGTTGCCGGACGACGTCGAGGAAGTCTGCAACTACGTCGCGGCGTTGAACGCCGCTCGCGACGAACTCGCCGAGCCCAACGGCCGCCCGCTCGGCATCGACTTGCTCGCGAGCCTGCACACCATCCTCATGCGCGGTGCCCGCGGCGGCCGGAAGAGCCCGGGCGCGATCCGCCACTCCCAGAACTGGATCGGCGGCCGCGATCCCGCGACGGCCCGCTTCGTGCCGCCGCCCCCCGAGCGCGTCCGGCCGCTGCTCGCCGACCTCGACCGCTGGGTCCAGCAGAACGACCCGAAAGATCCGCTTCCGCCGCTCGTTCGAGCGGGCCTCGCCCACGTCCAGTTCGAGACCATCCACCCCTTCCTCGACGGCAACGGACGCATCGGTCGCATGCTCATCACGCTCCTCGTCGAACGCTGGGGGCTGTTGCATCAGCCGCTTCTTTATCTCAGCGTGGCGTTCAAACGCCGACGGCGCGAGTATTACGACCGCCTCACCGCCGTCCGCGAAGAGGGCGACTGGGAAGGCTGGACCGCGTTCTTCCTCGAGTGCGTTCGCGAAGCGGCCGTCGACGGCGTGGCGGTCGCCGGGGCTCTGCAGGCGATTATGACCGAAGCCCGCCGCGCTGTAGCTGACCATCCGCGCGCCACCGTCGCGGCCGTGCGCCTCGTCGACCGCCTGCCGGCCGCGCCGATCGTCACCGTGCAGCGGGTCGCCGAACTGCTCGACATCACGCCGCCCACGGCTCGCAAGGCGATAGAATTGCTTCAAGACGCGGGTGTGCTCGGGGAAACCACCGGCCGACAACGCGACCGCGTCTACGCCTTCGAGCGCTACCTCCATGCGCTCACCGCCGAAAGCGACACGCAGGCGACCGATCCCGGCGCCGTCGGCACGGGGGGATCAACGGTCTCCGACAACGGGCTCCGGGACCTCGCTGAACGCGTTCGCGACGACCGCTCGGTTTGATCGGGTCACCGCGTCCGCTCGGCCAGCAGCCGCGCCGCTTCGTCCACATCTTTGTCGCCCCGGCCCGAGCAGTTCACCAGAACCGTCGAGTCGCTCGGCAGGCGGGACGCGCGATCCACCGCCTCGTGGATCGCGTGGGCGGTCTCCAACGCGGGGATGATCCCTTCCGTCCGCGAGAGCAGCACCATCGCGTCAAGCGCGTGGTCGTCCGAGACGGCGACGTACTCCACGCGGCCTGTCTCCTTCCAGTACGCGTGCTCGGGGCCGACGCCCGGGTAGTCGAGCCCGGCCGAGACCGAGTGCACGGGCGAGGTCTGGCCCTCGTCCGACTGGAGGACGTAGCTCAGCGAGCCGTGCAGCACGCCGGGCGAGCCGAACGAGAGCGGCGCCGCGTGCTCGCCCGTGCCGGTCGACCTTCCGCCCGCTTCGACGCCGACCATGCGCACGCTTGCGTCGTCCACGAACGGGTAGAAGATGCCCGCCGCGTTCGAGCCGCCGCCGACGCACGCGATGACGCAGTCGGGCAACTTGCCCGTCGCCGCCAGCACCTGCTCCTTCGACTCACGGCCGATGCAGGCCTGGAGGTCTCGCACGATCCGCGGGAACGGGTGCGGCCCGACGACCGAGCCCAGGATGTAATGCGTCGTCTCGACCGAACCCATCCAGTCGCGCATCGCCTCGTTCGTCGCGTCTTTCAGCGTCCGGCTGCCCGACTCCACCGCCCGCACCTCGGCGCCCATCATCTCCATGCGCACGACGTTGAGACGTTGCCGCCGCACGTCTTCCGCGCCCATGTAGACCACGCATTCGAGGCCGAGGTTCGCGCAGGCGGTCGCCGTCGCCACGCCGTGCTGACCCGCGCCGGTCTCAGCGATCACGCGCTTCTTGCCCATTCGCCTCGTCAGCAGGGCCTGACCGATGGTGTTATTGATCTTGTGAGCGCCGGTGTGGGCGAGGTCCTCGCGCTTGAGGTAGATCGTCGCGCCGCCGTCGGTGTCGCCGCCGCCGTCGGTCGTTCGCCGCGACGCCGCCCGCTCTTGCGCCAAGGCCGTCAGCCGATCCGCCCGGTACAACGGAGTCGCCCGACCGACGAACGAGGTCAGGAGCTGCTCAAGTTCGGCGTGGTACCCCGCGTCCGCCTGCGCCGCTTCCCACGCCTCGCCGAGCTGGTGCAGCGCCGCGACCAGCGTCTCGGGCACGTAGCACCCGCCGAACCGCCCAAACCGACCCCGCCGGTCCGGCGCCGCCGAGTATGCCCCCGCCACGAGGTCCGACGCCCCGGCACTGCCGCTCGAATCTATCGCTGCGCCTGTGTGTTGAATCATGACGCGATCGTAGGTCGCACACGGCCGGCACAGGGCTCGGACGAGGGTCGAAGCGTTCATCGAGGCCGGCCGGACCGAGAGCCGCGGCGAGATCCCGATCAACCCGCGATAACGGTCGCCTCAAACTCCAACTCGAGGCACTGCCGCAACGCTTCCAAGATCCTCCCGGTGATCGCCGAGGCGTCGCGGTCGGCGATCCGTACCTCGAACTCGCCGGCGCCGGGATCGGTCTCGCTGTCCGCCCCGAAGTTGAAGACCTTGAAGCTCGACCGGTGACGCACCCCGTCGCGAACCTGGGCCGAGATCTCTTCGCGCTCGCGCTGAGGCCACGGCTTGGTCCGCGTCTTCGGCGTCACGCACCCGATCCGGAGCAGCGAGTCCTCCAGGTACTTGCGGATCAGCACGTCGCCCCCGTCTTCGCCGGCGAGTTCCACCTGGAGCTCATCATCGCGATAGAACAAAATCTCCCCGACCCGCGGCTGCGCTTTCAGACGCTCGACGACCGGCTCGAGCACATCGGCCAGTTCGCCCGGCAGGCTGAGGGCCACCGTGTAGCCGCGGCTGTATAGCCCCGCCGCCGGCGTCGCCCCCAGGAGCTCCGTCATCGCGTCTACGGCCGCGTTCTTCCGCTCGTCCTCGATCGCCGCCTTCTCGCGCAGCGGGGCCCATCCGTCCAAGAGCGCTTGAAGCCCGCCGGGCCGATCTTCCGGCTCCATGGGCGTGATCGGCTGCACGCGGACGCGCGTGAGCAGATCCGTCTCCGCGATCGTTCGCAGTTTCGGCAAGACGTCTCTTTCGAGCCTTGGCGTCAGGCAGAAATCCGTGGTCGCGAACAGGACGATCAGCGCGGGCCGGTTCTTGATGAATTCGAGTCCGGCGCCGCTGTCGAGCGCCACGGGCTGCATCACCCGGAACCCGCCCGCCTCCGCCCGACCGTTTAGCCGCCTGAACATCGGCATCAACAGTTCCTCGCGGTACGCGTTCGGCCCGAGCAGCAGCACCGAGGGCGGCTCGTGCACGACGCGGGGCGTGCGGCCCGCGTCGGCCGCCGCCAGCTTGGGATCCGCGTCGCCGCGGCTCGCCGCACCGGCTCTCGCCGATTCCTCGCCGATCGTTTTTAACAGTTCCCGCGCTTCGTCGAGGAACCACAGCTCCATCGATTCGGCCGTCTCGATCGACCGTGCAAGCTCGCGCGACGCCTCGTCGAGCAGCGGTTCCCGCTCGTCGGGCGTGCAGCGAGCCGCGAGCGACCGCAGGTCGCGCGCGAGGTCGAACCGGCTGACCGCCATGCCGAATACGTCGCCGCAGTCCGGGTGGCCGATCGCCATGCTCGCGTAGGCGTGGGTCGTCTCCGCAACGAGCAGCCGTTCCCCAGCGGGGTCGCCCTCCGACCGCGCTCCGCCGGGAAGGAAGTCGACCGCCCCTGTCTCGTCGTCGCGCCGCAGGCCGACGAGCATCTCCTCATCGGTCCCGCGTCGGCCGTACAGCACCATTCGGCGGAGCCGGACGGCCTCGACGAGATCGCCCTGCGCCGACCGCAAGTCGGCGAGACGCTTTAACGCGCCCTGGAGCCGCAGGCCGCTCCCGGTCCGGCACGCATCGAGAACAACGTCCGCGAGGAGCCGCTCGACCCGCGGCCGATCCCGCTCGTCGGCCCGAGCCAAGAGGGCGTTCGCGAGCCAAGTCTTTAGCGCCTGGACCTCATCTGCGACTCCGGCCCGCACCGCGTCGCCCGACGCTCGCTCGAGACGCTCGATCGCCCGATCGTGCTCGCCGTCCAGGGTGTCGAGCCTGGCGAAGAGATTTTGGTCACTGAACGTGCCCAACTCAAGTTCGCTGGGCCGATAGCGGTCGATCCATTCGCGGGCCTTCGCGGACTCGCGGCGCGATACACGCGTCTCTGTATAGCCGAAGGCGGCGCGCCATCTGGACGCCGGGGTCATTTGCTGTTCCGCCAGCGAATCGAACGCGGCTCGCTCGGCAGCGCAGAACCCCTCGAAGTCGCCGAGCGAGTGCGCGGTCTGTGCAAGGCCCGCGCGAGCTGATACCGAGTGCTCTTTCGCGAGGCCCGGAGAATCCGCGAGCTCCGCTTCACGAGATTGGAACTCATGGCACAATCGGAAAGCCCCGCGGTTCCACGCCGCGGGTCCTTGTGAGATCAAGATCAAATGGCTGGTCGATTCCTCCAGCTCGTCGGGCAGTTGATCCGCGAGCCGGTCGGCGTCGCGGTACCTTCCGACGGTCCCAAAGACGCTTGCCGCATGAAAAATCAGTTCGCTGAGCCACGCCACGGCTTCGCCGTTGACCGGACGCGGGGTCGATCCGTCTGACGGTCCGGCCGGCGCCAGCGCCGCACCGAGCAGCGCGTCGCAGATCCGTGCCGCGGCGTTCGCGTCCGCGCCCTCGCGCGACTGTGCTAACCCAGCGCCTCCCAGAACGTTCCGGAACACGTCGAACGCCTCGTCGAGTTCGCCCGCGGCGATCAGGTGCATGATCAGCCGCTCGGCGTACCGCACGCTCTCGGCCGGGAGCACCGGGAACTCGTCGAAGTCGTAGGGCCGCAAGAAGCGTGGCGCCCGGGAGGAATCGGCCCGCATCGCCGACGCCGCTTCTGCGCTGACCCGCCGGGCCGACGGGACGTCGAGCAGCCGGCGGAACCCCTCGCGGACGCTCGGGTGCGCGGTGTGCGTGACGCGGCCCTCCGCGGTCGGGTCGGCGTCGGTCTGTTCGCTGCCGGCTTCGACGAGGCCGATCCTCCGAAGCGACGCGAGCGCGTGCCGCAGCTCGCTCGCTTCTGGCGGCTCAGCCGACCCGGGCTCGCTCGGCCACACCGCTCCGACCGCCCCGAGCAGCACACCCTCCTCGACGACGTCGCCCAGCACCGCGAGCGCCTTCATCACCGCGAGCTCGGCCGCCGACAGCCGCTCGCGGTACCACGCGACGATCCGCTCGAGCCGTCGCGCCTGCACGACCGCCTCGCGCCGACGCGGCGTTTGGTCGTCGAGCTGGATCAACGCCTCGGCGTCGTCGTCGGCCGGAGCCGAGGTGTTGATCCGTTGCGCGGCGAGCACGCGACCCGGGTCGCCCCCGTCGTAGGCGGCGATCTGTGAACCGAGCAGCCGCACCGTCAGAGCGTGCAACCCGTACCACTTGAGTAACTGACGGATCTGTTCGTCGTTGGCTTGCACCCCCACGTTCCGCAGGAGCTTCGCCGCGGACGCCTCGCTGAGATTCTCGATCCGGATTTCTCGGCTCTGCCCGGGTTCGTCGTCGAGATCCAGATCGACGGTCGTCGGGAGGCGGGTGGTGATGATCGCCGCGGCGTAGGGCGTCCAGCCGCCGGCGATGTCCTGCAAGAGGCCCCGCAGTTCGGGGTCCTCGATCCGGCCGGCCCGCGGGTCGTTCGGCTCCCTCGCGGGCGCTTGCACACGCTCGAGCCCGTCGAGCACGAGCAGCACGCGTCCCCGCCGATCGCCGCGCTCGTCCGCCGACGCCAACCGATCCCGCACCGCTTCCACGGTGTGCCGACCGCCGGCCGATGGTTCGAGCCCGAGCCAGTCGCCGAGCGCTTTGAGAAACGCAGAGGTCGACGGCTCGGCGTAGAACGAGTACACGAACGTGTCGGGGAGCGGCGGGAACGACCGGGGCATCGCCGGCTCGGACCCTGTTGGGTCGGGGTCCGGCCCCTCGCCCGCCGCCCGCCGCCCCCACTCTTGAGCCAAGGACACGAACCGCTCGGCGAGCGCCGTCTTGCCCGCGCCGCCGATCCCGCGCAGCACCGCCACGCCCCGCCCGCCCAGCACCCACCATTTGATTAGCTCGTCCAACTCCGGCCGAAACTCGAAATGCGACGTTCGCGGTAGGCGGTGGTGAAAGTGGATGGACATATGCGGGGTTCCCTCGAACGATGCGCTCGGGCGACTCTTGAATATAGCTCCGCGCCCCACCGGACGACAGCGAGCACTTCGCCCCGGGACTTGTACCACTTTCGCCGCCCGGTGCAGGCCTGTCGCGGCTAGATTGGGTGAGATCGCCCGAGCGCTGGTCCATATCGCATAGATTAGATAGTCTCTCGCGGAGCCTTCGGTCGGACTTTTAACAGCCGGATGACGCCCCGTTTCATGCGGTGTCGGCCCCCGCGCCCCTCAAGGCCCCGCTCGCAGAGTGACCAGAACGTTGTGGGCCGACCGGGGGCGTTGCCCGATGTGTCGAACAGTCCTGGCCTGCCCCCTCGAGACCGGTCCACTTCGAGAGCGACTCTCGTGTGGGCCAAGGAGGGCATTCGATGACGTGGAAGGAGACGGCGAAGATGCGCGCGACGAAGAAGACAAGCGGGGGTCAGCCGGTCGGTGTGTTCGGGCGTGTCAGTGGTACAACGGCGTAAAGGGCAATGCGATCGAGACGGCGATCAGGATGATGATCACCCACTCCAGCACCTCGAGTCGCTTGGTCGCGGTGGAGTCTGACATCTTTTGGTACAGGCTCTCCGTCGCCTCGAGCTTGCGCTGGACGCTGGCTTGCCATGCGGGCAGGTCGAGCCGGACTGCGGCCGAGCGGTAGAGGCGTGCGAGATACTGATTCCCGAGCAGCTTGATGGCGTTGTTGACGCCCTCGAACATCACAGCGGCGTCGGTTTGCACCGACGCGAAGCGGCGGAGCATGCCGCCGGAGGCGAACGCGGGCCAAAGGCGTGACCTCGTAAGCGACGCGAGCGTCTCGTCGGCGTGGTCGAGGATGGCGTCGAGTTCCTGGTCGAGCACGCGCAACTCGAGGAGTTCGACGTTGGCATGCTGGAGCACGGAGATCACGTCATCCGGCTCGGCGTCGAAGACGACCGCCGCGTTCCAGTCGACGATGGCGAGATCGGTCTCCGCGTAGGACATCGTGGCCTCGGTGGTGCGGCGGATCTGTTCGTCCGACAGTTGGACCCGTTCGGCTTCGATCGCTTGGGCGATCGTGGCCCGGTGCGTATCCGCCAATTCGGAAGGACTCGCTGCGTCCCACGACCTGATCGCGAACACCGCGTAGTCCTCGGAGGCCTCCGCGAGCCTTGGGCGCTCGACGGCGGGCCGGATCGCCTCAAGGACCTGCGCGATCCGCCGCCTGGCGTCGGCTTCCAAACCGGCGTGCTCGTACAGAGCGGCCCCGAGCGCGGGCAGGCCGTCGAGGGCTTCTGGGAGCGGGAGCCGATAGGTCAGCAGCGCCGCGCCGAAGTCGTAGACCAGCACCTCGGCCGCTCCCTCGGTCGCGGCGTCGCCGACGGTCACGGGGTCTCCTTCGACGACGAGCCGAAGCGGAGGGGGGCTGTAGTCAAACCAGACCGGAGCCGGGCGTCGGGCTCGAACGACCCGGTGCCGGGTGGCTGCGCGGACCAGCGGCTCGGCGGCGTCAAGGTCGATTTGGAAGCCGACGTCGAAAGCGAAGAACGCGAGGGCGTGGCCGGCAATGCGGACGGACGATGGGTTCACGGGCTCGGACATGGCGAGCGACCTCCACGAGCATTGCTGGCGGCGGGCCGGTCACCGGACCGGTCATGTTCGCGGCGAGAATTATCGCAGCGCGGACGCGTCGGGGCGTCCGCGGATCGGGGAACGATCTAAAATTGTTGCAGAGGCGGCCAGGCCGTGACCGCGCTCCCCGAGGTGGTTCCATGGCCGACCCGAGTCCTGCGCCCGAGCGGCGCCCGAGGTCCGAATTGACTTCAATACCCGCTTCTGATCGGGCGGCTGTTCTACCGGTTCAGATCCTCGCGCAGCCCGACGACGAGACCTGCGGCCCGACGTGTTTGCACGCGGTCTATCGGTACTGGGGCGAGGGAGTCGGCCTCGAAGACGTGATCGACTCGGCCCGCTCGCTGAGCGCGGCCGAGGCCGGGCGGGGCACGCTCGCGGTGATGCTGGGCATTGATGCGCTCTCGCGCGGATACCGCGCGACACTCTACACCTTCAACCTGAACGTCTTCGATCCGACCTGGTTCGACGACGAAGGCTGCGCGACGCCGGCGTTTCTGGCGGACAAGCTCAGGAAGCAGGCGGACGCCAGGTGCGTCGATGACCCACGGTTCCGGGTCGCGACCGACTCGTATCTTGAGTTTCTGGAGCGCGGCGGGGCGATCTGCTTCCGTGATCTCACGAGCGGGCTGATCGCCGGGTTCATCAGGAATCGTCTGCCCGTACTCACCGGCGTCAGCGCCACCTACCTCTACCGGTGCGCCCGGGAGTTCGGCCCCAACGACGACTACGACGACCTGCGCGGCGAAGCCACGGGGCACTTCGTCGTGCTCCACGGTTACGACCCAAAATCGCGGCGGGTCACGATCGCCGACCCGCTCGCGGACAACCCCGGGTTCGAGAGCCAGCGCTACACCGTCTCGATGGACCGGCTGGTGCCCTCGATCATGCTCGGCGTGTTGACCTACGACGCGAACCTGCTGGTCATCGAGCCTGCGGATGGCGGCACGCACGGGCGGGTGTGCCGATGAAGCCGCTGCTCGTCGTTGATGCGCCGAAACGCTGGCCGCTCGAGATCCCGGGCACCGAGTTAGTCTCGTCGTACGCCTACCTGTCCAACCCGGGCCTTGCCGAGGGAACCGGGCGGAAGGTGTTCAATCTGTGCCGTTCGTTCAGGTATCAGGCGGCCGGGTACTACGTCTCGTTGCTCGCCGAGGCCCGCGGCCATCGCCCGCTGCCTTCGATCTCGGCCATCCAGGACCTGCGGCTCGCCCCGGTCGTCAAGCTCGTCTCCGAGGACCTCGACGAACTCATCCAAACGAACCTCCGCAGGATCAAATCGGACACGTTCGATCTCAGCATCTACTTCGGGCACAACTTGGCCGCTGGACATGACCGCCTAGCCCTCGCGATCTTCAACGCGTTCCCGGCTCCGCTTCTCCGTGCGAAGTTCGAGCGCAACGGGATGTGGAAGCTCACGTCGGTCCGTGTGATCGGTCTGGGAGACGTGCCCGACGCGCACCGCGGGTTCGTCGTGAAGCAGGCGGAGCGGTACCTGCGACGGACGCCACGGCGCGGCAAGGCCGCGGCTGCGACGCGGTTCGATGTCGCGATCCTGCATGATCCCGAGGATCCGATGCCGCCGTCCAACGCGCAGGCGCTCAAGCGGTTCGTGACGGCCGGAGAGTCGCTTGGGCTTGCGTGCGATCTTGTCACCAAGGACGCTTACGGACGCATCGCGGAGTACGACGCCCTCTTCATCCGCAAGACCACAAACGTCAACCATCACACATACCGGTTCGCACGCCGAGCCGAGGCCGAGGGCATGGTCGTCGTCGACGACCCCGCGTCGATCCTTCGGTGCACCAACAAGGTGTATCTCGCGGAGACGATGACGCGGCACCGCGTGGCGACACCCAAGACCCTGATCCTCTCGAAGGAGAACGCGTTCGAGGGGCTGCGGTCGCTCGGCTTCCCATGCGTGCTCAAGCGGCCCGACAGTTCGTTCTCCAGCGGCGTTGAACGGTGCGACACCGTGGACGAGGCGCCGGACATGCTGTCGGCTTTCTTCGAGGCCAGCGACCTGCTCGTGGCGCAGGAGTACGTACCGACCGACTTCGACTGGCGGATCGGTATCCTCGGCGGCGAGCCGCTGTTCGCGTGCCGCTACGGCATGGCGCCCGACCACTGGCAGATCGTCAAGCGGGACGATGCCGGCGTGCACGAGGGCGATGCCGAGACGCTGCTCGTCGAGAACGCCCCGCCCGACGTGGTCAAGCTCGCGACCCGCGCCGCACGGCTGATCGGCGACGGTCTCTACGGCGTCGACCTCAAAGTCGTCCGCGGAAAACCCGTCGTCATCGAGATCAACGACAACCCGAACATCGACGCGGGCGTGGAAGACGCCGCCCTCGGTGACGAGCTGTATCGACGAGTTATGCAGCACTTCTTCTGGAAGCTCGAAGCCCGATGAGCACCGCACCTCCGACATGGTCCAACCCGATCGGCTTGTTTGACGCCGTCGGGATCGAACTTGAGTACATGATCGTCGATCGAGACACGCTCGATGTCCGCCCGGTCTGCGACAAGCTCTTCCGTGCCGCGGCGGGCGACGAAACATCCGATGTCGAACCCGACGGTCCGGAGGGCGAGGTTTCGTGGTCCAACGAACTCGCGTTGCACGTCGTCGAACTCAAGACACAGCGACCGGCCGTGTCGCTCGACGGACTGGCCGAGGCGTTCCAGGATCACGTCCGGCGGATCGACACGCTGCTCGAGCCGATGAACGCCCGGCTCATGCCGACGGCGATGCACCCGTGGATGGACCCCAACGCCGAGACCAAACTCTGGCCGCACGAGTGCAACGAGATGTACCGCACCTATGACCGCATCTTCGGCTGCCGAGGCCACGGCTGGAGCAACCTTCAAAGCACTCACATCAACCTGCCTTTCGCAAGCGACGACGAATTCGGCAGGCTCCACGCGGCGCTGCGGCTCGTGCTTCCGCTGCTCCCCGCCATCGCGGCCAGCTCACCCATCGTCGACGGCGACTGGTCGCCGATCTCCTGCCACCGCATGGAGCTCTACCGCAGCAACTCGAAGCGCGTCCCGATGATGACGGGGCTCGTCGTACCCGAGCCCGTGTTCACGCGGGCCGAGTACGAGCGCGACATCCTCGGCAAGCTCTACGACGAGCTTCGCCCGCTCGACCCTGACGGCGCGCTCCGTCACGAGTTCGCGAACGCCCGCGGGGCGATGCCCCGCTTCGCCCGCGGCGCGATCGAGATCCGCGTGCTCGACATTCAGGAGTGCCCGCAGGCGGACCTCGCCATCGCCGCCCTCATCATCGAGCTGGTGCGAGCGATCACCGACGAGCGCTGGATGAGCTACGAGGAACAGAAACGCGTCAAGACGGACCCGCTCCACAGCGTCCTTCTTGACACCATCCGCTACGCCGACCGCGCGCGCATCCACGAGCGGGCGGTCCTCCGCGCGTTCGGCGTGAAGCAGAACATGATCTGGGCAGCGAACCTCTGGATGTCGCTGCTCGAGCAGGTCATGCCGGATCACCCGACATGGTCGCCCATGCTCCGGCGGATGCTGAAGACGGGCACGCTGGCGAACCGGATCGGGAGTTGCATCCGCCGCTTCCCCACCAAGCCGGAGCTTCACGCCGTCTATGCCGAACTGGCGGACTGCCTGCACGGCGGAGAGTTGTTCCGTGTCCCGTAGCCGTGAGCCGTGGTCGCCGACGTTTATCCTCATCACCTGCGAGCACGGCGGGCGGTCCTGCACTCTCGGGGTCGACAACGCATGAATTCATGTCTTCTGTTGGTGATTCTCTTGGGACGTGTGCTGCCGATCCCGTGCGCGGCTTCGTTCCCGTCTCCGGCGAACTCCGTGCCTCACGGCGCACAACACCTCGGCATCGACGCGCACCATCAAGCGGAGCATCCATGACACCGACACCGACACCGAGACCAAGTCGAGTCGACGCCGACAGGGGCCGGCTGATCCAGACCCTCTCGACGCTGGTCCGGTCACCGTCGGTGGTCGGTGCCGAGGCGGCGTTTATGCGCACGCTCGAACGGGAACTCGTCATGAATGGGGCGACCGTCCGCGAGTACCAAGGGGTTCTTGAGGCGACCGGGGGCGAGCCAAACAGCCTCATCATCTCCGTTCATATCGACCGGCATGGCATCGTCTGCACCGGGCCCAATGAGTATCAGTACGCCGCGTATGTGGCACGATCACAGGGCGATCTCGACGGGAACTCGATCTCGGAACAGACGGTCACGACGATCTCTGAGCGCTTCATCGGCTCGATCCTGGAGGCGTACGATCCCTGGCACGGCGGGTACCTCGGCCAGGGGGTGGTGCAGAACGCGTCATACTGCGAGCGTCGACGGAACCTCGTTTTCGATATCGAGGGCGTCGGGACCGTGAGACCCGGCACGCCATTCGCCTACTTGCAGCCGCTCTTGGTCGACGCGGACAGGCTGTCCGCTCAGCTCGATAACGTGCTCTCCGTCGCGATTGTGGTCGACATGTTTCGGCGGGGGTTCCGCGGCACCGCGCTCTTCAGCGCGGAGGAGGAGGCCGGCCGGAGTTGGAGATATCTCCTCAATTGGCTCCGCCGATTCGATCGGACGACCCGTCGGCTGCTGGTGATGGATACCAGCCCCTACCCAGATGCCGCGTCGGCATCGCGCCAGGAACTCGTGCTGCGCCGGCGAGACGCCAGTGCCTTGTTCGACGCCGGCCTCGTCGACGAACTCGAGGGCCTGTGCGTGCGGGCGGGGGTCAGCGCATCGTTCAAAGACGCCCAGATCGACGCGGAGAACCAAGAGCGAACGGCGCAAGGGGGCAAGCCCCGCTCCATCGGGCTCACCGAGCTCGGACGCGTCATCGTCGGCAGCGGCGGCGCCATCACTGGCGCAACCCTCCAACTGCCAACCGTCGGCTATCACACCCCACGCGAAACAGTCTCCATCGCGACGCTCGACGCTGCGTTACGGATCACCGGAGCGCTTATCAGCGCAGAAGACAGGAGCTAGAACGTGGGGTCGCGATCGGTGGTGGCCACGACCGTCCGAACTTGAGAAGCGAATCCGCCCGACGGTGAGCACTCCGTCGCACCGCGCTCGGCACGCCGGCTCATCGAGTCGGCTCGAGGAGCACGCCGCGGGCGCGACGCGCCCGCGGCGACGGGACGGCCGGGCGACCGAGACGATGGATGCTTGGTCGGTTATGTGCGATTAGGAGTTGCCGATGAGGGGTGAGCGTCTGGTTCGGTAACGAGGAAAGGCGCGCATGATCAGCAATCGAGATCCCGGCCTTGGAAATCGGTGCGGCCTGGCGGCGTCGGCGGCGATCGTCGCCGCGGCGTTGATGGGCGGCTGCGTCGCCCACCGAGCCTACAACACGGAGCCCGAGCAGTATCTCGAACGTGTATCGGATGGAGCGTCCGGCGGAGCGGTCGCGGACGTCGCGGTGATCGAGTTCGACGACCACGGGTTGCTGTGGCAGCGCGAGCAACTCGACGCCGCGATCCAAGCGATCCGAACCGCCAACGCGGAAGCGAACGACGGCACGCTCGTCGCCGTGTGCATCCACGGTTGGAAGCACAACGCCGACCCTCGAAAGAGGACGGGCGACTTCGCCAAGTTCAGAGAGACGATCGTCCGCGACGCGGCGGACGACCCGGCCGACCGCTCGTTCAGAACCGATCGCATCGTCGGGATATATCTGGGCTGGCGGGGCGACACCAGCAACATACCCGTCCACGAGCAGTTCACATTCTGAGACCGTCGCAACGCGGTGGAGCGCGTCGCATCTGTCCACATGAAAGAGACGCTGATTCGGATCATGGAGGCGACGAAGGAGCATCCGGGGCCGAAGTGCTTCATCGCCGGCCACTCGATGGGCGGCATGATCATCGGCAAGTCGATCGCCCCCGTGCTCACCACCTTGCTGCTGACGGACCAGAGCGACGGCGCCCGTATGCCGGTCGACCTCGATCTCCTGCAGAACCCCGCGCTCGAAGCCCTCGCCTCGTGGCAGACGATCGATCTGCTCAAGCGGCTTGAAGTCAGCCTCGAATTGCGCTCACGCGACGGATCGGTCAGGCGCGCGGATGGCCCGCTGATCGCTGCGATTACGTCGGAAGCCGACTTCGCGACCCGCGTCGCCTATCCGTTCGGCCGAAACATCGCCAACCTCGGGATGAGCTTCCGCGACGCCGACGCCGACGCTGCCGATCGTCGAAGAGACGCCCGACCAAACGCGGCGTCGCCTCGGCCTCCGCGTCGGCGTCGTCGCTCGACCGGAGAGCTTTGGCAAGTTCGGAGTCCGTTTCGGACCGCGCCGCACGATCGGTTAGGCTCGCCGGTTGTTGTGGGCTCCCTCGTTTGATGAGCCGCCCGTAGCATCAGGTAGTGACGACGAGGAAGCCGCTGGACCGAGGCTGGCGTGTGGCCACGCCACGATCGTCCGTGAACCCGCGCGAGAATCGTACTATGAAGCGTTCGAGACAAGTGCGGTCAAGGCGAGCTTTCAGTTCGTTCGTCGCTGTGTGTGTCACGGTGATCGCGAGCTTAGTCGCCTCATCCGTCGCAGCGGGGCAGAGCGCGACGAACAACGCCGCTTTGCTCGACAGCGACGAACTCACGGCACTTGTAGAGGCGTTGTCCGAGGCCGACCCAAGGGCGGAGTCGTACCGCGGAGCGATCGCTGCACTCGCGCGTGCGGACGTCTTCGCGGAACGCGCAGCCGAGTTCAGGCAGGTGTCCGAGGCCGCCTCCGATCAGTTGGTCGAAGCGCGTGAACGCCTCGCGCTCACGCAGCCCGCGGAACAAGTGGAGCCTCCGGGAGATGCGACGATCGCCCAGCTCCGGGCGCTCGAGTCGGAGGCGGCGGCTGCGCTGCAGGCGGCGAAGGACCAAGCGGCGGAACTCGCTGCGGAGGCCGATCGGCGCGATGCGCGTCGCCGCGAGATCTCGCGCTTGCTCGAGACGGCGCGTCAGCGGCAAGCCGCCCTGCGCGCCCAGCTTGAAGCGACGACCGCGACGGACGTACCGCTTGACTTGGCGAACGCCGAGGCTGTGCTCTTGCGAGCGCAGCTCGCTGAGATGGCAACGGAAATCGACTCGCTCGACGCTGAGCTGACGAGTTACGACAGCCGGCGCGACCTGCTGCCCGCGCGGCGCGATCTGGCTGCGCGGCGGATCGGGGAGCTTGAGCGGCGTGCCGCGGCGTGGCGAGAAATCGTGCAAGAGGCGGCGACGCGCGAGGCACAGCGCGCGGCCGAAGAAGCCGAAGCGCTGCGGAGGCTCGCGGCGACCCAAGACGCGGTGATGCAAGCGTACGCCGCGCAGAACGCCGCGCTGATCGAGCAGCTCGACCCGGCGGCGACGTCCCCGCTGGCGCTCGCGAGGCGCGAGATCGACTCATCTGCGTCCAGGATCGGATCGACGAGGTCCTCCGGCAGTACGCCTCGATCCGCGCGAGGCTCGACGCGGCGGATCTCAACCAAGCGACCGGCCGGCTCTTGCGGAGTCAGTTCGAGCAACTCGAGGACATCGATGAACTCCGCCGACGGATCGGCATCACCAGACGGCAACTCGAAGACGCCGAGTACGCGTTGATCGAACGCCGGGACGCCCGCGACGCCGTCCGCGACGTCGATCGCGAGACCGAGCGGCTGCTCGAGCGAGCGAGCATGACCGAAGGCGCCGACCCCATCGCCGTTGAAAGCGTGGCGCGAGAGCTCGCGACCGCACGCCGCAACGCGCTCGGCGAGCTGGTCAACGACGCGTCGAGGCAAGTCGAAGCGTTGTTCGCCTTACGACGCGCCGAGCTGCGACTTCTCGAGATGTCTCTCGCCTACCGATCCTTCATCCGCGAGCGGATCCTGTGGGTGCGCAGTCTTCCCGCCGACCGCGGGCCGCGTGTGGCCGACATTCGCGAGCTCGGCGCCTGGGCGGGCGATCGGTCCGCTTGGGCCGCGACTCGGAGGGCCACCGCAAACTGGTTGAGCGAACCAGGCAGGATGATCGCGGGATTGCTCATCGTCATCGGTGTGGCGCTGGGCGTCTTGATCGCGCCGCGGCGAGAGAAAGCGATTGCGGAGCGGCTCCGGCGACCCTCCACCGACTCGGTGTGGTTCACGGTCCCGGCCGTGGTGTGGGCGGTCGTTCGCGCGCTGCCGGTGGCGCTCGCGCTGTTCCTCATCGGCGTCGCACTGCGCGGCCCGGACGACCAGCCGGATCTTGGATTGGCGGCCGGCCAGGCGTTCGCCGGGGCGGGAGTCGTGTGGTTCGGGTTCGCGTTGCTGCGCAGCTTGTCGAGGCCACGCGGGGTCGCCGATCTGCACTTCCGTTGGCCCGCCGCGGCGTCGGCGCGGCTGCGGAACGAATCGCTTTGGGCGGGCGTTCTACTGAGCGCGAGCATGGCCGTCATGGCGTTCACGGATTCGAGCGGCCTGGAGGGGGCTGCGGCGACCGTTGGGCGCCTGGGGTTCTCTGTCGGCGCGATCGCCACCGCGGTGTATGTGTTGCGTGTTCTGCGCCCGAGCGGCCCGATCATCGGAGCGTACGTTTCGAGCGGGCAGGGTGAATGGGCGAGGAAGTTCCGCCTCCTTTGGTTCTGGCCGCTCGTCGCGCTCCCAGTCGCGTTCGTCGTTATCGCTTGGCTGGGTTACGTCTACACGGCGTACCAGTTGTCTTGGCTCCTCGCGCTCACGTTCTTCCTCATCGTGATTGTCGCCATCGGCAATATGTTCCTGAGGCGGTGGCTCTTCGTCGCTCGGCGCCGGCTGGCGATCGAAGACGCGCGGCGCCGTCGAGCGAAAGCCGCCGAGCAAGCCGGCGCCGCGTCCGCCGAACCGACCGTCACCGAGACGGGCCTGACGATGGAAGACGAGCGCCTCAACCTCGCCGGCCTCAGCGCGCAAGCGCGACAACTCATCCGGGTGGCGAGCGTCGTTGCGATCGTGGCGGGTCTCGTCGGGATTTGGGGAGAGTTTCTTCCAGCATTGCGGCTGCTCGAACGCGTCGAGCTCTACCCGAACGTGCAAATCTCCGACGCCGAGATGAGCCGCGACGACGAGGTGTTGCGTCCTGCGTTCGCGGCCGCAGCCGGATCAAGCGGACCGAGCGCCTCGGGCGGCACGCGTCCGTCCGCCGGCGCCACGGACGCCGACTTCTCCACAGCTCCGAAGCCGGGCACGGTTCTCCCGGGTACGGCGCCCGCGATCGACGCAACCAGTCGTGCTGATCGGGCCGATGATGAAAGCGTCGATCCGGTCACTCTGGCCGACGTCGGGCTTTCCATCCTCTTCCTGCTCGGGACGATCGTCGCGTTCCGGAATCTGCCCGGTCTCATCGAGATCGTTTTGCTGCAGCGATTGCCGCTCGACGCCGGCAGCCGCTACGCGATCGATACGGTGTTGAAGTACGCCATCGCGATCGCCGGGCTGTTCGCGACGCTCGGGGCCTTGGGGATCTCGTGGTCCAACATCCAGTGGCTAGCCGCGGCGTTGACGTTCGGCCTCGCGTTCGGACTTCAGGAGATCTTCGCCAACTTCATTTCGGGCCTGATCATCCTCGCCGAGCGCCCGATTCGAATCGGCGACACCGTCACGGTGCAAAACGTCTCCGGGACCGTCACGCGCATACGAATGCGCGCGACCACGATCACGGATTGGGAGCGCAAGGAACTGGTGATACCCAACAAAGCGTTCATTACGGGGGACGTCGTGAACTGGACCCTGTCAGACCCGGTGCTGCGCGTGAGCGTACCGGTTGGCGTCAGCTACGACACCGACATCGACGAGGCGGAGCGGTTGCTGCTTTCCGCCGCAAGCTCGCAGGACAATGTGCTCGGGGACCCCGCGCCGTACGTCAACTTCGCCGCGTTCGGCGAGAGCACCCTCGACCTCGAGCTCCGCGTGTTCGTGCCACACATCGATTTCCTCCTGAGCACGCGGCACGCGTTGCACAAGCGCGTCATCAGCTTGTTCCGTGAAGCCGGGATCGAGATCGCCTTCCCGCAACGCGACCTCCATGTCCGTTCGGCGGACGGCCTCGGCGACCTCGTCCGCAAGCGCGAGTCGATCGAGCGCGACGCAGACTCGGGAAACTAGGAAGCCGAGCCAGATGAGCGACCCCCTCGCACGAGGCGCCCGCATACTCCAGGGCGCGCTCAGATTTGCCCGCCGCACAACAAATGGCAGACCCGTCGCTCGTGAGCAAAAAGCCACGAACGAGCCCGTAGCTAGGGACTTGCACGCCAGAGGGCTCGCGAGCGTCGCGGGATTCGCCCAACGATAGCCGGAGCCCCCAGGGCGAAGAGCGGGCGCTGGTTAGTCGACGGCCGGCGAGCACCGGTGCTCGCCCGGATCGAGCAGGGACTGGTGGACGAGCTTGATCCCGTGTGTCTCGAAGCGGACCGTGACTATCGTGTGCGGATGCTCGATCACACAACCCCTCTCTCCCGCGGGGACGTCTCCGTCTTGCGTCTTGAGTACCACGGGATCGTTTGGCTGGAATGGCATCGGTGGATCCTCCGATTCGGCCGGCCTCATGGACCGTCGACGTCCTCATCGACGCTCTGTTGCAGGACCTGGAACATGTTACGGGCGTGGGCGACGGCGGTGCTCCGCGCCGCGTCGTCCGTGCCGTCGAGCGCAGCCCCGTTTCCGCCGCCGAGCGACGCCCGGAGGAACGCGGCGACGGCCAACTCCCGCGTCTCCGCGGCCTGGGTCTCCCGGGCCGCCGCCACGCGCAATGCCGTGAGGGGGTCGGTGGCCTCGGTGGCCGCGGCCTCGCCCTCGGGGGCAGGCGTGCCGGTGATCGGGATCGGGACGCCGCCGGCCGCGGCCGCGACGCGGATCGTCTGCCGCAAGACCTCGAAGGTCGCGGCGGTCACCGCGCCGGTGTCGTGGCGGAGGCCCTTGACCGAGAAGCTCCCGATCTTGTTCATCACGATCGCGACGTCGATGTTGCCCGGGCCTCCGCCGCCATACGCCTCGTTGTAGACCCCCTGCCAGTAGTGGGCGGGGGCATTGATCGCGAGCGACGCCTGCGGGTCGCCCAGAATGTCGAGGTCGCCGGTGAGTCCCGCGATCTGCTCGGCGAGCGCCGCGCCCGCTCGCGCGGCGGTCTTGTCGGCGAGATCCACGACGTCGGCCGGGCTGACGCTGGGCGTCAGCGTGATCCGAGACGCCCGGTCGCTGAGCCCGATGTTGGTGCGGACACCGCTCAGGCAGTCTCGCAGCGCGGCGAGGTTCGACGCGGCCGAACTGGAAGCCTCAGCGTTGCCCTCGGTCTCCTCCGGTTCGACCGCGCGCCGGATCTGGAGGATGAGCTCATCGGCCTTCGCGGTGACACGCGGAGGGATCGAGTTGATCGTCGCGGCGCCGGCGGCCAGCTTCTGCTGGGCGGCGGCCATCTTGGCGGCGATGACGTCCTCGTCCGGACGCTGCCTGGTCGCGACGGCCTGCTTGCGGAGCTTATCGACCTCAAGGCCCCGGGCCAGCGCCTCCTGGAGCTCCACCACGCCTTCGTCCCAGGCCTCGGTGACCTCGGCCTCGATCTCCGAGAGCAGGGCGTCCCTCGAGGTGCCTCCCATGTAGTTGTGCTTGACCGCGCAGGCGGTGAGATCGCGGAACGGCTGGAGGGCCCGCTCCACCAGGCCAGTCCGCTCCCTGGCCGAGGCCCCAACGAACTCGGCGACTTCCTTCAGCTGCTCCTTGAACTCGTACTCTTGGACCGCGGGGTCGTGCCACGCGCGGCTGTCCAGGATGTCGACTCGGACTTCGAGGCTCGTGCTGCAACCCGCGGCAAGGCCCGCGGCGGCCACGAGACCGACGATCGCTCTCGCCCGGTTCATCGGCCGCTCCTCTCGAGGCCCGCGGCCCAGGCCGCCGCCTGCTCAAAGGTCGTGAAGGTCTCGGTCGCGCCCAGCACCCGAGCCAGTTCGTTGAACAGCGGCAGGAGCCGCCGGTCCAAGTCCGCAGCCGAGGGCGTGTCCCCCAGCGCCTCGAACGCCGCCGAGAGCTGTCGGATGGTGAGCGTCACCTGCGCGTTCCGCCGCTTAGCGGCGCTGGACGCGTCCTCCAGCTCCCGGAGCCGGTCGCCGCTGGCGAGGACCGCCAGCGAGCCGGCCAGCTGCTGGCTTTGCGCGATCGTGCCGATCTCGTTCGCGACCTTGTCCGAGTTCGACGAGAGGATCATCACGAGCTGCCGGTTGGCCTTGCGCGGATCGACCGATTCGATCTCAGGCTCGTCGCCGGTCTTCCGGGGCTGCGCCGCGAACGTTGCCGAGTCGGGCTGCGAGAACTCACCGAAGTAGGCCTCGACCGCGTCGGGATCGAAGTACCCCGAGAGGTACCGCGCGTCACCGCCGAAGACACGACCATCGACGGTTACCCTGTAGTAGTTGATCGGCTTGTTTGTCTTTTGGTCCGTGGACGCGAAGTAGTGCGTCTCTGTGAATCGGGCGTTGCAGCCAACAAGCCCGAGGGCAGCGGCCGCGATCGCGACAGAGAGTGCATGCATCGAAACTCCCTCGTGAAGCGTCAGAGATCCCGCGGTCAGCCATCGATCATCGTAGGCCATAGGAGAATACCAATCCGTTGCGAGCGCTGTTGGTGCAATCCGTAGCTTCGACTCTATTTGGAGGCTCGATCAATGAAGAAGAGCAGGTTCACGGATGAGCAGATCGTGTTTGCGCTGAGGCGGGCCGAGGGTGCCATGCCTGTTAGGGAGGTGTGCCGCAAGCTCGGCGTCAGCGAGCAGACGCTCTACCGCCCCCCTATCCCGGATGGAAGCGGAAGTTCGCGGGAATGGGATTGGCCGAAGTGCGCAAGCTCAAGCAGCTGGTCGCCGACCTCTCGCTGGACAAGCACATCTTGCAGGACGCCTTGAAAGGAAAGCTCTGAGGCCTGATCGTCGGCGGGAGATCGTGTGCAAGACGCGGTCGGTGTGCGGCGTGAACGAAGGCCGTGCGTGCGACGTGCTGCGTCATCCCCGCGCCACCCATCGTAATGAGAGCGTGCCCGACGATCAGGCCGCGTTGAGATCACGCATCCGTGGGCTCGCGGGGACGCGTGTGACGTGGGGCTACCCGCGCATCTGGGTGAAGCTTCGAAGGGAGGGCTGGGCGGTGAATCGCAAGCGTGTGTACCGGCTCTACCGCGAAGAAGGGCTCTGCGTCGGCCGGCACAAGCCGCGTCGGCATCGCAGCAGCGTAACGAGGCCGGAGCCCACCAAGGCAACTCACGCCAACGAGAGCTGGAGCGTGGACTTCATGGCGGATCAGCTCTTCGACGGGCGTCGATTCCGGCTGTTGACGGTAGTCGATGACTTCACGCGTGAGAGCCTGGCCATCGAGGTCGGCCAGCGTCTCCAAGGCGACGACGTTGCCCGCGTGCTCGACTGGATCAAGCTCGATCGCGGAGCGTTGCCGGAGAAGATCCGGGTGGACAACGGGACCGAATTCACCTCGAAGCGTTTAGACCAGTGGGCGTACCTGAGCGGCGTACGTCTGGACTTCAGCCGACCGGGAAAGCCTACGGACAACGGGCTGATCGAGGCCTTCAACGGTCGGCTGCGTGCCGAGTTCCTTGATGAGAATTAGTTTCTGAGTCTGGGCGACGCGAAGCAGAAGGTCGCTGCGCGGCGTCGGCATTACAATCGGGATCCACCCCACAGCGCCTTGCGAAGCCTGACCCCCGAAGAGTTCGCTGCTTCATCCGACCAGGCGTGCCTGGCCGGATGAAGCCCGGAGCCCCGCGCACCGACTGGTACAGCTTCGGGGACAAGCTCGATGCGTATAGCGTATCTCTGCACTTCGATCAAATGTAGACCACGAGCGGAGCGGGGGGCTGTGAGAGGCCGTTGTCCGCGGTGCTGGGCTCCTGCTGGGGAGCGAGACCGGCGAGGATTCCTGCGATCAGGTTAAAGACGAACTGACGGATCGCCGCGTTAATCAAGAAGGCTGCGATCGCGACGGCGACGAAGATCAGGTACGCGACGACCACGTCAACCAGCCCACCGATCCAAGCCCCGATGCCAGACAGCACGACTGCGCCGACGAGGAGGCCGATGCCACCAGAGACCTCGAAGCCGGCGGCTCCGCCAGCAAAGAGCCCGATGAAACCGAAGAGGCTACGAAAGGGGCCGGATTCATTGTTGCTACTCATGACTTACTCCGTTCTCTCTTGATCCCGGCCAGTCCGTCGGGTCAGCGTTTTGGCGTGAGTTTCGGCTGGGATCGGGGGGGCGGGCACGCCGTCTGTATGTGTGAAGACGACGACGCGAGGAACGGTTTGCATCTGCTATGAGACAAATTTGCTGAGCAAAGCAGGTCGATTGGCCAGCGGTACCCCGGGCGTGTGTTCTCGTGCCGAGAGAGTGTGCGAACCGACGGTGTTCGGCAAACCGGACCCGTGTGATCATCTGTCTGGACGCGCGATCAACATGCCAGAACAAACAACGCCCGGTGCTGAGCCGGGCGTTGATGAGGTTGGTGAGCTTCGGATCTGCGTTTTGTCTCGGCGGCGGAACGGGCGTACCGGTCGTTGATCAATCGCCGGCAATCACCTTTACAACAGCTTGGTGACTGTTCGCCTCGGCAACCTCGGTGGGTGTTCGCCCCAAGGCGTCTGTCTTGGTCGGGCTTGCGCCAGCCCGAAGTAGCATGCTCGCGATCTGTGCGTCGCCCTCGGCGGCTGCGATGTGTAGCGCCGAATTGCCGTCCCCGTCTGGGGCGTCTATGAGGACGACGATTTGGCCCGGGGTCAGCTTCTCGAGCAGAGCACGGACGCCAACTGACGCTTCGCGAGATACCGCATGGTGAAGCGGGGTCCGCCCGCGGCGTGAGGAGGCTCGGACGTCAGCCTCTGCATCGATGAGCGCGCGAATGGCTCGGGTCGCGTTCGCTGCGGCGGCGATGTGCAGTGGAGATAGACGCGTGTCGGGTAAGCGATCGTTCGGGTCTGCTGCGGCGTTGGAGATGAGCCACTCGATGACCTCTGCGTGATCGAACTCCGCAGCGATGTGGAGAGGGCGCCGGCCGAGTTCGTCGCGTCCGCCGAACGCTGGCTTGGCGACGGCGAGCGCTTCGAACAGCTGCACATCGCCGTCCCGAGCGGCACGGATCACAGGGTCACGGAGCCCCTCGATTACAGGCCTGATGTCGACGTCGTCCCGGTTCTGGAAGAGCGCCTTCGCGAAGGCTTCGACGCCGGCGTAGTCGCGACGGTCGATCGCGTTGAGGAGTTGCTCGAGCGCCTGCTCGGGCGTGAGGTTCCACGTCGATGGGAGCGGTGTTTGTACTTCTTCACCCGCCTGGACCGGTGTGCGCAAGTGCGTGAACAAGGTATACCCGGCGTATCCAAGTGCCACGGCGATGGCGAGTACCGCGACGGCCTTGTCGAGGGCAATGGCCCGGCGAGAGTTTCGTTTGTGGGTCATGGTCGGTCTCCGTGAAACCACGTGGCGGTCTCTATTGGTTTGATTTCGTCACATTTAGTCTTTTGAGGGTGCACATCGCCCGGCTACGTGGAAGCATGGAGTCTTCGATCAGTCGAAGTCAATGCCGAGCTCCTCCATGTACCGCATGAGGATGTCGACACGGACACCGCCCTTGAAGCCAGACTGGACTACTATTCTGTCGGTGCCGGTCGCGGACTGTCCGGAGGCAACGCCGCGAATCTGCCCGGAGTTATGCAGAGCGACGACATGCCCGGTCGCATCAAGAATTGGGCTGCCGCTCGCACCCTTGGAACCGGTAATGTTGTGCATGACCATTTTGTCTTTGTCTTCGCCCGACGAGTCAACAAGATCGGTCCGAACGATAGCGTTGATTTGGCCGATGAAGGCCTGCTTGTTGTGCAGCGCTCTATCGTTTTGCCATACCCCGTCTGCCGGAAAGCCGACATAGCCAGCAATGACCGGAGCGACCAATGCTTCGAGTTGCTCTTCACTCGCGATCTTCAAGGGCGGCCCTGGATCGCCTTCGATGACCTCGATCAACGCCACGTCAAAGAAGAAGTCGGGATTGTCTGTATCACGTGACCATCTCGGGTGCATGTACGCCCTGCCGAGTTTGATCGTTCGTGTCATGCCCGAGTCACTAAATGCAACGCCGGTCACATTCTCTCCACGTTTCTGCTGTAGTATGTATTCGTCGACACAATGAGCGTTGGTTGCAAGCCAGCCATCCGCAACGGTCCACGCAGTCCCGTGGTTCACGTAACCTTCTCTCAAGGCGGGTGTCCGTATGAGCCACACCGAGTCGCGTGCGCCTCGCAGGGCCTTGACGAGGCGGTCCTGCTCGCTCTTGATAGCCGGGGGGACCGAAGCCGGGGCTGGATCAGGATCGGGCTCATCAGGGGCGAGCGCGATCCGACGCTCGCGAAGGGCGGCGACTGTGGCCTCGTCGAGTGATGCAGGCGCCATGTTGACGACTACCGCGCCGTTGATGACCTGTACCTCGGCGCCGGGGTTGGCCTCGCCGACGCGGTTGACGGTGCGGACGACCAGCTCGTCGGTGTTGCCCTCATGGTAGATCTCGAAGGACGCGATGCCGGTGTTGATCTGGAGGTCGCCTATTTCGCCGAAGCCGCGGACGCTGTCAGACAGGAGCTTCTGGAGCCTGATGACATCGCGTTGCGAATCGAAGTTTCGGACCTGCATCAGGGTGGTGCGCCGCTCGTTGCCGATATAGCGGGACCATTGGAGCATCGTGTTGCCGACGAGATACTTGGCGAGTTGGCGGACGTCATTGCCGCTGACCTCGTAGTCGGAGAATTTGGATGAAGTGCTTGGGCTCCAGATCGGGCTGGCGACTTCGTCGGAGGTCTCGAGGTCGATCAGGGAAGCGATGAGGCCCTGCGATGCGCCGCCCTCGGCGGTGTTGACGTGGAGCAGGTAGTCGTAGCGGGTGAGATCGTCCATCGCTTCGAGCATGTGGGGGACGTTGCGATAGCGTTCTGCGTTGCGTGCGAGCTTGTCGAACTGATCTTTGAGCGCCGTGTCGCTCTTCACCCGAAGCCCCATGGCGTTGAGCTCCGCCTTGATCGCGCTCTCGAGACGCTGATCGTTCCACGCGACGCCTTCGGCGCCGCCTCGGTCAAAGAGAGCGCCCGGGTCAGCGATGTGCTGCCCGAGAACGATCGCGACCTCGGGCGCCCGGGTCATGCCTTTGATGCTGCCTTTGACCTTGCTCAGCTCGCGCTCGTGGTCTTCGGCGTCCCGGTGCGTGATCGTGTACCAGTCGGGCGTCTCGCTCTTATAAATGAGCGCCGCGATCTGGTTGTTTTCGAGCGACTCGATGCCCCAATCGAATCCCTCGTCTTCGAGCACGTCGCGGATCGCTCTCCGCAGACGCGAGAATCGCTCGGCGTACCGGAAGGTGTATTCGGAGATCAGCACGCCGTCATCCGTGAGACTGAAGACGTCGAAATTTGTGACGCCGTCGCGGTCTTCAATCTCTTCGCCGACGATCTCGAGCATCTCGCGTGCGTCGCGACCGAGCCCGCCGTCCGCGTAGAGCGTGATCGTGAAGGAGAGGCGGCGATTGAGAATCCAGTTCTCGTAGTCCGGCAGGAATCTGTTGAGGATGAAGGCAGAGAACACGTTGGCGACGCGTGTGTCTGAAGGCTTGCCGTTGCTGTTGAGCACGCCGTTGGCGATGACAGTGCCGGAAGTGAGATCGATCGCGCTCCAGCTTTCTGTGAAGACATCGCTGCCCCGCCGACGGAGTATCACCTCGAGTCGGATGTCGGCCTTAAACCTCTCGCGCAACTCTTTCTCGACCGCGGGGTCGATCGCTCCGCCGAGCTTGCGCTGCATCCGATCGATCGCGCGGTCGTTGTTGGCGCGGGCAGTGCGCAGATCGATTACGCCGCCTGGCATTGCCCTCGCCAATTGGCCTCGCAGCGCGGCCTCAAGGTTGTTCACACCGGGGTTGCTTGTAGAGAAGTCGAGCGTGTCGTCACCTCCGCGAGCAGAAACGACGCCGACGGTGACCAAGAGCATCGGCTCGTCGTTGTCGGTCCACAGCTTCCGAAGGTAGTCGAGCTGCTCGTCGGTGAGCCTGTTCTGCACCGTCTTCAATTCTTTAAACCCGCCGTCCTGAGCGGACGCGACAGAGGCGAGCCCGAGCAGGGCAACAAGCGTCATCGTGAGTCGAAGCATGCGTATGAGCATCGTGGTTCTCCAAGCGGAGCGTGATTCGGTGGTTCGATGAGGTGGTGTTTCAGGGGAGCGAGCGAAGCTCAAGCCGCCAGTCTGCGGTCTCGGAACGAAGCGACTGGCCCGCAAGCACCCGCTGCGAGCGCGGAGGGAGCGTGACGAAGCGCCATGGTGTGTCAGGGTTCTCTTCCGCTCCGTCTGGCGAGTAAAACACAAACCGGTACTGCAACGAGAAGTCGGCGTCGAGCACGGTTCGGATGGGCACGTTCACACCGAGCGTCTTAGAGAACTCGCCTCTCGTCACCACGGGTTGGCTTTGCAGGAGGAGCCCCTGGAGGCTTGGCTCGACGACAACTTTCGGGTGCGACGCTTGGGAGACGGGGTCTCGCGCCGGCTCGGCAGGCGGTGGAGGCATGTAAGTTCTCGCCGACGAGCATCCGACCGCTGGCAATACGACAATCGAAAGAATGACGGCGAGCATCATACGACGTAAAAGCTTCATCGGGCAGCCCCCCCGGCGCGACGTTCCGCTGCGAGCCGGCGCTCGTTCTCTTCCTCGGTGATAAAGCCGGGGACCGCCTGATCGCTCGCGGCGTCGTACGAGGCCGCGGGGTGGTAATAGAAACGGCGGGTGAAGGTTTCGCTCACAGCGAGGTCGCGTGAGCGGAAGTGAATGACATCAAAGACGCCGAAGACATCGAGTGTGTACCACTCGCCGCCGCTGAAGTCGTAGCCGCTCTGCCCGCGGAGAACGTAGACAGAGCCGCCATCAACGATCGGCCCGCCGGTTCCGCCCGGGTCGGTCAGCACATCGGAGTTGGCGCCGTTGATCGCACGCATGATGGCCTGATTGTCGAGATCGGAGCCCGGGAGCACTCGGAACTGGCGGGTGAAGTCACGGTTCGAGACGAGGCGGCTTCTGACGATCGCCATCGCCTTGTCGAGTTCGGGGTCGCTGTCCACGCTGCTCATGTCGCCCATCGCGAGCGTGAGGCGGTAGTCACTGAGCCCCCGATCCTCTGCGTCTTGTGGGAGGGCCTCGATGAGGTACTCCGCAAGCCGATCCGCGACCTCGCTCATCGCGAGACGTGGAACGCCAGCGAGGCGGGCTTCGCGCCACAGGTCTCTCGCCTGGGCCGTCGTCGGCGCTGGCAACGCCCGGCTTCGCACGTGCGCCTCGATGTCCCGCGAGGCATATTCCGCTGTTTGGCGAGACTGGCGCTCAGCCGTCGATGCGCATGCGCTCGACAAGGTGATCGCGAGTCCCGCAAAGGCGAGCAGGGCGACGCGGGCTTGGTATCGGTAAGAGAGCGTCATCGGGCGTTCTCCTGCTGCGTGCCGATGAGGCGCCGCATCGACGCGACGCACGCCTCTTCGGTCGTACGATGTGGGATGAAAAAATCCCGGACGGCACCCGGTAGGGCGATCCCGGGAGGGGTGGTCGCGGTCAGTTGTCTGCGTTCATTTCGGCGATCACGAGCTGGCGTCGGCGTTCGTTCTCTTCAGCGGAGATGAACCCTGGCCGCGCGGTCTTCCCGGTCGTCGAGATGCTCGCCGCGGGGTGATAGTAAAAACTCCGCGTAAAGGTCTTCGGCGCCGCGGTGCCGCGGGAGCCCATGTGGGTCGCTTCGACGACGGTGTGGACGTCCAGCTTGTAGTTGAATTGATCGCCGACGGTGTACCAGGCGCGTCCGGCGATTGCATAGACGTGCTCGGGCGCGACCACGTCGTTGGCCTCCCCGCCCGGGTTGGTGAGGATGTCCCAATCCGCCCCTGAAACCGCGGTCATGATTTCGTCGCGCTCGTCGAAGGCGACCGCGGCGAGGCGGAAACTCCGCTGAAATTCGGTATTCTGGGCAAGATTGGAACGGATGAGGTCCATGGCGCCGTCGAGGTTCGGGTCGCCCATATCGTTGACGAGGCGCCCCATCGCGACAGTGAGGCGTCCGTCGTCCACACCACGGCGACGTGCGTCGCGAGGCAGTGCCTCGAGCATGTACCCGGACACCTCCTCGACCATCGCGATCATCGCCTGCTGCGGGACGCCCGCGTTGCTCGCGGCGGCCTCCATTTCATCGATCAGATTTCGCGTTAGCTCGGCTTCCCTGTTAGCGAGCGACCCGACGATATTCGTCTCGTTCTCGTCACTCGAAAAAATGTCGCCGATGGCCTGCCATGTACTTTCGTGCTCTGCGAGGCGTTCGTACGCCGTCTCCGCGTCCATCGCCATCAATTCAGCGGGCTTCGGCCCTGTCCCACAGCCGACGAGTGTCGAACCAACGGCGATCAGACCCACCATCGCCAGCTTCGTGACCACCGCTCTCTTCATGCTCTTCATCATTTCAATCATCTCCTTGGTTCTCCGGCCTGCCACGAGGCCGCGTATCTGAGGCTCAGCTTCTTACCCGCTCCGAAGTCGTCTCCACGCGACCGGCGTGAGGACGACCATCCCGAGCACGCCCCCGATCAGCCCCCAGCGGTGGAGGTTGGTGAGGGTGGGGGACATCGCTTGCTTTGGATCGGTGACGTCCTCGCTAGGGGACGTTTGCACGGCTTCCGAAGAAAAGTCCCTTCCGATGGTTCTGTCGCTGCTTGGTCCGGTCGGCGGAGAGGCAGGCGCCGAGACGAGCAGCCCGACGCCGGAGACTAAGGCGATCGAGGCCGCCACACTCCAAGCGGGCAGTACCAAGCGCCGGGCGGGGCCGATCGTTGCAATAACGTCCCGCGCGTCCTGCTGGTCGGACTTGTTGACGATTGGTTTGGTGCCCGCATCCGGCCTCCCAATGGAGTCGGGCAGCGCCGCGGCCTGGTCAGCCTCACGAATGGAATCGTGGGTACGGATCAAGAGCTCGGCGAATGAGGGGTCTGACGCGAGTGCTTCGATCACGAGCGCCCGGCGGTTCTCGGGTAGGTCGTCCACGCCGCCGGCAGCAACGATCGCGATCTCTTCATAACGCAGGCGTTGTGAAACCGGTGGGTAGCCCCCATCCGGCTCGATGCGTCGCTCAAGCAACCTCTGCAACAGCGGCTCGTCCGCGGGATTGCGGTCCGGTTGATTGTCTAGGGGAGGGTCGGGCATGTGCTTCTCTTCGCCGGTTCGGCGTCGAAGTGTGTCTGGCGCCGGTGCAGACGGCGTCCGGCGGGCCTCTTTGCGATCTGCACTAAATTTTTGTGGCGTTCTCCTGGAGGTCTTCAATGATCCGCTCTCGGTAGGCCTTGAGCGTTCGGGAAAGCGTGCTCACCGAAATCTGGAGCCCGAGGGTCTTGACGACCCATTCCAGCGTCATCCCCCTGCTCTTGAGCTGCAGCGCTGCGCGTAGTTCCTTGTCGCTGACTCGGTTTCTTACACCGAGCGGCGCGTCGCCTGATGCTGCAGCGAGGCCGGCACGCAAGCCGTATCGGGCGGCGATCTCCTCGCTGCGAGCGTCTTCGTCAGTCGTATCGGTGCGCTCGATGTCGACAGCAAGCCGCTCCCGGTGCTTCCGCTCGGTGCCGCTTCTCCTCCACTTGTCCCGAACAATGTTGTGAGCGAACGCGAAGACCGCGTTCCTAAGAGCGATGTTGCCACGATACTGGACCAAGAAGAGCCCAGACGCTCTTTCTACAAAGACCCCCTCTTCCGCGTCCGGATCGTCGGAATCACGCTCCGCGTTTGCCGAGCCATCGTCGAGAAGCTTGAGCACCAGGCTGCCCCAAACGTCGACCGCGTCGCCCTGCTCGCCGAGACCCCGTGAGACGAAGCGCTGCACAGCCTCTTGGAAACATGCCGTGAACGCCTCCCACGATCCGTCGCGCCGATGAGCAGCACTGCCGGCGAGGTAGATATCCTCGCCATGAGGACCTTTGGGATCGCCCAGCGTCGCAAGATGCTCAGAGAACCCCTTGATGGTCCAATCAATATCACGCCACCGTTCGGCCGCGGCTTGATACCAATGATTGTACTGCTCCGGTTGCTTCATGGTATGCAGCAATATATTTTCAGTGATTCTTCAAAAGATGAGTGAGTTGCGAACATCCCAACGTGTTCGCGGCCGGCAGGTGGAACATCTAAATCAATCGCAGTCTTGGCCCCCATTCCGCCTTACACTATAGCAGAAGGGTTTCTGCGGCGCCTGACGCCGGGAGTGCTCCGCGAGCGCGATGGACTCCTTGGTGTGCTTCTGTCGGATGGGCTTGTGGGCGAGCGTCTTCCTCTCGCGGACAGCGCTCGCGGCGTCGCGCTCGTCGTCCGCGGCTGTGGGGAGTGCGGCGTGATCGCGGTTCAGTCGCTTCATCTTGGTCTCCGGTTGGATGGGTGTGAGCGCCGAAGCGTGTGTGCCGCTACGGCATGCCGAACACCATGTACAGAACCAAGGAAGACGCAAGCGAACGATCGCGTCCGGTCGGATAAAGTTGCAAAAATACTTCGCCGCGCCCGCCACGAGCTGTACCTTCTTATATGGCGATCGAAGTCAGGTACGCATGCATATGAGATAAAATGAGAGTTTTGAGCGGAGTCGGGTACTCGCCGGATCGCGTGGTCGCCGCCGATCGAGTACCGATTCGCGCTATGCGGCGGAGACGATCGCCGGTGTCGACGGCAGCTCGATCGCCGCGATCGCCTTCTCCGCGTCCTCGTCGTACATCGTGTAGTCGAGATCGAGGATGTCCGACCCGTGGCCCATCAGCGCGAGCGCGTACTTGTAGCTCACCTGCTTGCGCGCTAGCATCGACGCGAAGAAGTCCCTGAACGTGTGCACCTTGTAGCGGTCCGGGTTGACGAAGCCGTAACGCTTGCAGAGTCGCTTGTCGCTCCGCAGGAACCGCGTAACGCTGAGCGGCCGATCGGCCTCCGGACGCGCCTTGGTGGTGGTCGCGGGAATACAGGCTCTCCGTGACGCGGCAGCGCCGCGAGCACGGGCTTCAGCTCCGCGTGGATCGGGATGCGACGCGTCCGGCCGCCCTTGGGTTTGCCGCCCGCGCCGACGCGGCGGACATGGATCACGCCGCGGTCTTGTTGGTCACGCCCAGCGACCGGTGCTCCTGCTTGGTGTCGACGCACCACTCCGCCCACCACGTCTTCGTGAGCCGCGACCGCCCGGCCTTGTCCCGGAAGCGGCGCTTGCCGATGTGGATCGCGGGGTTCGCCGTGCCCTCGACGTGTTGGCGTTGCTCGAGCGCCATCTCTTCAGCGGTCCCTCAGCACGTCTTCGATGAACCGGTCCCGGTGGAAGAGCACCGGCTTGCCCCGCTTGACGATCCGCTTGAAGTCTCCCTCGGACACGCGACGTTTGAGCGTGTTGACCGCGCACCGGGCGACTTTGGCGGCCTCCGTCATCGTGATGATGGGCGGCAGATCGAGCTCCTTGGCGATGGCCGCGACCTCGTCGTCCTTGAGCTTCAGCCCGATCGTGCAGCTCGGGTACCCCGCCGCGAAAGAGCCGGGCTGGCGGACGATCCGCCTGCGCCGGCCGCGGACGAGCCGCAGTAGACGCAGCAGCAGCTACGCTCGGCGTAGTGAGAGCCAAAGAAGGCCGACGAGGCGGCCGGTGAACGGGGTAACGTCGAGATCGAGGCCGCTCGGGGCGGCTGCTTGGGCGTTCGGCATACTGAAACACTCCGGAATCGGTCTACGGAAGTAGGGACCAGCGTAGACCCGCCACGGCGGCGGAGCCACGTTTCCGGATGCTCTTGTAGAGATTTCCGTTTACACTTCGGGCATGGCCCGCCCCGACGCCGCGAAATCCATCCAGATTCACGTCGACGCCGCCCGCGACGCCCTCACCGAGGCCATCGCCGAGCACCCCGACCACGCCCGCCGCGTCGCCGAGGCCCTCAAGGCCCTGCGCGAGATCGAGAAGGCCATCGAATCAGAAGACACTTTCCGCCGCGGCTCGCCCCGCAAGGGGCCGAAACCGGCCCGGGCTGTCGAACGCTACGCCGCCGAGCAGCGGGACGGCCGCTGGTACCTCGCGGAGTTCCGAAGCAGCCACGGACAGCCCTTCCGCTGCCCCAGGGCGACGCTCGATCTCACCGCCGAGGTACTCGCCGGCATGAAGCAGGCGCGGTTCATCGAGCTGCACCAGGCCGTCTGCCAGGCGCAGGGCGAGGCGGTGCCCGACTTCCATGTCCGGACCGCGCTGCGGTTCCTCAAGAGCGAGAAGCTCGTCGAGCACCGCTCGGCACGGTTCGCGGTGCAAACGACCGGCCCCGGCAAGTGGACGAACAAGGTCGAGCGCGCCTGGAGGCGGCTCGGAAGCGCCTAGCGAAGATGTCTACGCGCTCTGAACATACGACTGTGCTTGTCGTGCTCCGCGCGCGATCTCGAGTGTGCTTCGCTTCGCCTAGGTGGAGTGGCGTGATGGAAGCCGTCACCCGGTTGTGTTCTCCCCGTCGAAGCGAGCCTTGTACGCCGCCCAGAGGCGTTGGCCGGCGGTCTCGAGTGCGGGGCGTTGGTCGTCGTGGCATACGTCGGACGCTCGAGCGACGTTAGTGACAAAATCTAGAGTGAGCTGCTTAGGCGATGGCAGCGTTGTCGGGAAGTCTTCGGGACGGGTATCAGGCAGACGCGGCACCAAATCAACCGCCGGCTCAACCACGTCGACATCGACCGTGCCCCCTTCGAGGTGCGCGATGAACCGCATGACGTACCCAAGGAATGCGAGGTACTGCACGGCACCTATCATCGGGTGCTTGTCGGCGAGCGTCTTGAGTTCATCCAGCAGCGCGCCCGCCTCGAGCCCGTTGCCGGGGGCGTCGTTGAAGGCGTTGAAGAGCCCATTGGCGAGC
>JGI12109J20283_10003001_pt1 | contig 141413 bp, 104 predicted proteins | sample ElkSlonscriptome_12_FD_20283 | JGI IMG/M metagenome (IMG submission 20283) | reverse complement strand
CTGGGGGAGGTCGGCGGGTTTCAGAACGGCATGTCGTCGCCTGGGTCTTCGATGTCGATGCGGTCGCCGCCGCCGTCGCGGTGGTCTTTGGCGGGTCCGGTTTTGGGTCGTGCGCCGAAGGCGGAGCCGGGCTTGGGTGAGTCGCCGTGTTGGGCGGCGGTGGGGTCGTGTCGGCGGGCGCTGGCGGGTCTCATTTCGACGGCGGCGTAGGCTCGGCGCGGTGTGGCGTCGCGTTCGACGAAGCGGGTGATGGAGGCGTCCCAGGTGAGTTCGACGGTGCCGGTGGGTCCGTTGCGTTGCTTGGCGATGATGAGTTCGGCGAGTCCGACTTTGTCGGGGTGGTTCTCGGCCCATTCGGGGTTGCTGCGGTGGTAGTACTCCTCGCGGTGGAGGAGGACGATGACGTCGGCGTCTTGTTCGATGGAGCCGGACTCGCGGAGGTCGGCCATGCGTGGTCGGTGTCCTTCGCGTTGTTCGGCGCCGCGGTTGAGCTGGGCGAGGCAGATGACGGGGATGTTGAGTTCGCGTGCGAGGGCTTTGACCTGTCGTGAGATGAGCGAGACTTCCTGCTGTCGTCCCTCGCGTTGGGCGGCGGGTGCGGACATGAGCTGAAGGTAGTCGATGACGATGCAGCCGATGCCGTGCGTGCGGTACATGCGGCGTGCTTTGGCGCGGAGGGCCATGACGGTGAGTCCCGGTGTGTCGTCGATGTAGATGGGGAGTTCGGAGAGGTCGCCGAGCGCGCGGAGGAGGAGTTCGTAGTGTTCTTTGGAGAGTTGGTTGGTGCGGAGTCGGTGCGAGTCGACGCCGGAGGCGGCGGAGAGGAGCCGTTGTGTGACGGAGGGGGCGGACATTTCGAGGCTGAAGAAGCCGACGCCGCAGGTTGGTTTTTTGGCTTCGCGGTCGTAGAGGAGGCCTGAGCGGGCGATCTGCTCGGTGAGGTTGAGTGCGAGGGCGGTTTTGCCCATGGAGGGTCGTGCGGCGATGATGCACATCTCGCCGGGCTGGAGGCCTGCGGTCATTTCGTCGAGTTCGCGGTATCCGGTGGAGACGCCGGTGACGGTGCGGCCTTCGTTTTGCTCGATTTTTTCGAGTGCGGCGGTGAGGAGTTCGGAGAGGTTTTGTGATTCGGAGCCGGCGGCGGACTCGGTGACTTTGAAGACGAGTTGTTCGGCGCGGTCGAGGACTTGTCGGGCGCCGTCGTCGCCGAGGTCGCCGGCGTGGTAGCCCTCCCAGACGATCTGGCCTGCGGCGTCGATGAGCTTTCGGAGTTGGGCTTTTTCGCGGACGATTTTGGCGTAGTGGGGCGCGTTGGCGGCGGAGGGGACGGAGTCGGCGAGTTCGAGGAGGTATTCGCTTCCGCCGACGTCGTCGAGGACGTTGCGGTCGCGGAGCGATTGTGTGAGCTGGACGAGGTCGCCGGTCTGGTGTTTGTCGTAGAGCTCGACGAGTGCGTTGAAGATGAGGCCGTGGGATTCGAGGTAGAAGTCTTCGGCGGCGGAGACGAAAGGGAGGACTTCGGTGGTGACGTCGGGGGAGAGGATGATGCTGCCGAGGAGGGACATCTCGGCTTCGAGCGAGTGTGGGGGGACGCGGTCGAAGAGTTTCTGGAGTTCGGCGGCGGAGGCGGAGAAGGGGCGTCTGCCGTCGGATCGGCCCGAGCCGTTGCGGGAGGGAGGGGCGTCTTTGCGTGAGCGTCCGTTGCCGTTGGCGGGGTCCATAGCGTCCATCGTGTTCAGGGTTGCAGACGCGGGCGTCGATCGGCGTTTGCGACAGGTCGGGGCTGCGCATCCACAGGCTCATCACCGTCGGCCGGTGCTGAGGGGCGAACGACCACCGTAGCGGGGCGCGCTAGCATGGAAGATGTTCGGGGCGTCGGCGGTGACGGCGTCCTGTCAGAGCGTGCGCCGGATCGGCGGCGCGGGGGGGCCTCTGACTGCGGGGCGAGGCGGGGACGGATCGAACGGGGAACGGATCGGGCGGGGGACGGATCGGAAGGGATGCGGACGAGATGAACGAGACGCCGAGCGGAGCGGAGCGGGCGGAGCGGGCGGAGGGGTCGGCGGGGGCGGTGCGTGACGAGGGAGGGGCGGCGGAGATTCGTCCGTTGCCGCGGCGTCGGAACAGTTGGCCGGTGTTCGTGATTCTGGGGTTGGCGTTGGTGTTGCCGCTGACGATCGTGGTGGGTTCGTCGTTGATGGGGGGCGCCGCGGGTGAGCGGCAGTTCGAGGCGTTGTTCTCGTCGTCGGCGAGCGAGCGTGCGGCGGCGTTGGACTATTGGTCGGTGACGTTTCGGGGGTCGGAGCCGCGGTTGTACAACTCGACGCTGGTGGAGGAGGAGCTGAACGAGCGGATGCGGACGGCGCCGGCGGAGGCGGTGCTGGATTTCGATCGGGTGTTCGCGCAGGACCCGGATTACCTGTTTCACTTTCGGCCGACGGCGATGCGGGCGCTGGCGTTGCGGATGCGCGGGCTGGCGGCGGCGGGCGAGGCTGGCGAGGCGGCGAGCGTGGGGCGGTGGAGCCGTCTGGTGGCGCGGTTCGAGGAACTGGTGCGCACTGAGGAGTCGTTGCTGGCGGTGGAGGGGCCTTCGCTGACGGCGGGGGACCACGAGCGGGCGTCGGCGTTCGTGGAGTCGGCGGGGTCGGCGCTGCCGGGTTTGATTGCGGAGAACGGGCAGTTGCTCGGATCGCTGGAGGCGAGGGAGGGGTTGCTTCGGCTGGTGGGGCTGGCGCGGGCGTTTTCGGACGACGCGGCGTTGGGTGGGGTTGTGGGGGCGATGGGGGCGATGGAGCGAGCTGGCGGGGGGCGGGCCGAGTTGGCGGGGTTGGCGGAGGAGCTTGAGGCGGGACTCGTGGGCGATGGTTCGGTCGGCTTGGAGGGGAAGCTGGGTGCGGCGCCGAGGCGGTTGCCGGTGGCGGGTGAGGGGAATGGCGGCGGGTGAGGGGGTTGGGGATGGGCGGGGAGAGAGCGCACGCGGGCGGTTGTTAGTCGTCGGCGTGGGGGGCGGTGACGACGACGGGGAGGTCGACGTAGCGGAGAGCGGCGAAGTCTGGGGTGGAGCCGCGCCACCAGAAGACGTCGGCGGGGTGGCGCCAGGCTTCGGGGGCGGCCGCGGCGGAGGGGGGGAGGATGAGGAGTTTGAAGGAGGTTTGTGGTGTGTCGTCGGCGTCGGCGTCGGTTGTGGAGCCGGCGTCGGTTTCAGGCTGGGCGGCTTCGGCGAGGGCGGCGAGCGCGGCTTCGAGGGCGGCGGCGTCTTGGAGCAGTTCGGCGGGGATTGCCGTGGCTGTGGTGGGGAGCGCGGCTTCGAGGGCGGCGGCGTCTTGGAGCAGTTCGGCGGGGATTGCCGTGGCTGTGGTGGGGAGCGCGGCGGAGTGGGCGGCGGCGTCGGACGGTGCGTGGAGGCGGAGGGTTGCTGTGAGGGCGGCGGTTGATCGCTCGGCGGGAGGGGCGGCGGGCGCGGGCGCGGAGCGGGCGAGCGCGTCGAGAGCGCGGCGGGCGGCGTCGCCCGAGGTGGTGCCGATGCGCAGCCAGGGGGCGTTGGGGGCGTCGGTGTTGGGCTCGGTGCTGGGATCGGTTCTGGGGTCGGTTGCGTGGGCGGCGTCGGCGGCGGCGCGATCGGGGGCGGCCGGTCGAGCGAGTTGGGCGAGGTCGGCGAAGTTGGCGGCGCGTGCGGCGAACTGGTCGGCGTTGGGGCTCGGCGATTGGATCGCGACGGCGAGGCGGCCGATTCGTGCGAGCGAGATCGCCTGGCGGAGCGAGAGATGTTGTTCGCCCGGCGAGAGGCCGAGGGCGGGGTCGCCCGCGAGGTCTTGGGTGGAGGGCGCGGCGGCGAGGCGGTAGCGGGGCTGATCGATGGGATCGAGCGAGGCGGTGGCGGGCTGCGCGGGGTTGGTTGCGGTCGCGAGAGAAGGCTGAGGTTGGTCGGTCGCGGGCGGGTGGCGGCGCTCGCGTGGGGCGGCGGCTGAGCGATCGGGCTCGGCGGCGATCTCGGGCGAGGTAGAGTTGAGGGATGTGAGGGCCGGGCCGAGGAACCAGAGTCCGGCAGCGGCGATGGCGAGGGCGGCCGCGGCGGCGAGGGTGCGGGGCGCGGCTGGGGGGAGGGAGGCGGCGGTGGCGAGGGCGGCTGCGGCTCGGCGGCGCCAGGCGCTGAACGAGAGCGGCCCGTCGGGTTTGGCGGGCTTGACCACGCTGCGGGGGAGGGCGGGGCCGGCGGCGTCGGCGGCGTGGGCGGAGCGGAGCGAGTCGGAGAGTTCGGCGAGGGCGGTGAGGTCGAGTTCGTCGTTTGCGGCGTGGTCGGCCGAGCCGGCGGCGGGTGTGGCGGACCGAGCGGCGGCGAGGGCGCGGGCGGCGGCGTCGGCTGCGTGTGGGCGAGCGGCGTCGGCGTCGGTTTGAGCGAGCCGGCGAAGCGTGGTGCGGGCGGCGCGATCGGCGTCGAGTCGGCGGGCGAGGTCGGGGTCGGCGTTCAGCGCTCGGCGGGCGGCGTCGTGTCGGCTTGGGGGCAGCGCGGCGAGGCCCCGCTCGGCGAGGGCGAGCAATTCGTCGGGAGTGAGGCGTTCGGAGTGGCCTGGCGTGGTCATTCGGTGGGGGCTGCTGGGGTGGAGGATTCGGGATCGGTCGGCGGGTCGATGGCGTTTCGGAGGGCGGTGCGTGCGCGTGAGATGCGTGACTTGACGGTGCCGACGGCGATGTCGAGGGCGGCGGCGATCTGGGCGTAGTCGAGCCCCTGCATGTCGCGCAGGACGAGGACGGTGCGCTGGGCGGGGTCGAGCTGGGCGAGGGCCCGCTCGACGCGAGCGAGGTCCTCGGAGAGTTGGACGCGCGCGGCGGCGTCGGGTTCCGCGGGCTGCTGCTGACCCGATTGTTTTCCGAACGAGGAGTCGGGGGCATCGCTGGTGAGGCGTTGGTCGGCGGTGGTGGTGGTGGTGGCGTCGAGCGAGGCGGTGCGTCGGACCTTGTCGCGGCGGCGCTGGGTGAGGCAGACGTTCATGGTGACGCGGATGGCCCAAGTGGAGAATTTGGAGTCGCCGGAGAAGGTGGGGAGGCCGCGGATGATTTTGAGCATGGCGTCCTGGGCGAGGTCGTCGGCGGCGTCGGGGTCGGCCGCCATGCGTCGGCAAACGGACCAGAGGCGCGGGTAGAAGCGCTGGAGGAGTTGGGCGAGGGCGTCGTCGTCGCCGGCCTGGGCGGCGCGGGCGAGGTCGTCGTCGTCTGGGGTGGTGGAACGATGGTTGGGGTCCACGCGAGCAACGTACCGGCGAGGGGACGGAGCGGCGCGGTGGAGTGGCGCAGGGTCGGTGGGTCGGTGGGTCGGTGGGTCGGTGGGACGGGGGGTCGGGTTGGGGGGGGCTAGGATTTGGGGCTTGGGTCGGGAGACGTCATGGACCACGACATACTTCATTCGCTGGTGCGCACGATCGAGCTGAAGGACCGGTCGACGGCGGCGCATACATGGCGGGTTGTGCTGTACACGCGGGCGGTGGCGGAGGCGGAGGGGCTTGAGAAGGAGTTGATCGAGCGGCTGACGGTGGGAGCGGCGCTGCACGATCTGGGGAAGGTGGACATTCCGGACGCGGTGCTGACGAAGCCGGGCCCGCTGACCGCGGCGGAGTTCGACGTGATCCGGACGCACTCGCACCTGGGGCACGAGCGATTGGTGCGGATGGGCGAGACGGACGAGTTGCTGCTGGGGCTGGTGCGGCATCACCACGAGCGGTGGGACGGAGACGGGTATCCGGATCGGCTTCGCGGGGAGGGGATCCCGCTTGGGGCGCGGTACTTCGCGGTGATCGACACGTTCGACGCGTTGACGTCGCGCCGGCCGTATCGGAACGAGGTGGGGGAAGACGCGGCGGACCAGGCGCTGGGGATTCTGCACGACGATGCGGGGTCGCACTATCAGCCGGCGGCGGTGGAGTTGTTCGCGAAGTTGTACGAGGCGGGCGATTTGTCGTGGGTGTCGCACTACTTCAACGACGAGGTGCCGGTGCGCGGATTTTTCGAGGCGGAGGCGGGATGAGGTGGTCGAAGGGGCGCGCGGGTTCACGCGGGGCGCGCGGATTCACGCGCGTTCGGTGGAGGTCGGTACGGCGTGTGGCGTGAGGCGGGTCGGGCTCAGCTTTCGCCGGCTTCGCGGAGTTTGGCGAGGACGGAGTAGTCTTCGAGTGTTGAGGTGTCGCCGGAGACTTGTTGGCGGCCGGAGGCGATGTCTTTGAGGAGGCGTCGCATGATTTTGCCGGATCGTGTTTTGGGGAGGGAGTCGGTGAAGCGGATGGATTCGGGTTTGGCGATGGCGCCGATTTCTTTGGCGACGTGGTCGCGGAGTTCGGCGAGGAGGTGATCGCCCGGGTCGGCGTCGGGGGCGAGCGTGCAGAAGGCGGCGACGCCGGTGCCTTTGACTTCGTGTGGGACGCCGACGACGGCGGCTTCGACGACGGCGGGGTGACCGACGAGGGCGGACTCGATCTCGGCGGTGCCGAGGCGGTGTCCGGAGACGTTGATGACGTCGTCGATGCGTCCCATGATCCAGAAGTAGCCGTCGTGGTCGCGTCTGGCGCCGTCGCCGGCTTTGTAGAAGAGTTGGCCTTCGGGCGTTTTGATGTCGGACCAGTAGGTTTTGATGAAGCGGTCGCGGTCGCCGAGGACGCCGCGGAGCATGCCGGGCCATGGTTTGCGGATGGCGAGGAGCCCGCCGTGTCCGTGTTCGAGTTCCTGGCCTTGGTCGTTGACGATGGCGGCGTCGACGCCGAAGAAGGGGAGCGTGCAGGAGCCGGGCTTGGTGGGTGTGGCGCCGGGGAGTGGGGTGATCATGTGGCCGCCGGTTTCGGTTTGCCACCATGTGTCGACGATGGGGCATCGTTCGCCGCCGACGACCTTGTGGTACCACATCCATGCTTCGGGGTTGATGGGTTCGCCGACGGTGCCGAGGACTTTGAGGGAGGAGAGGTCGTGCTTGGTGACGTGCTCGGCGCCCCATTTCATGAAGGCGCGGATGGCGGTGGGGGCGGTGTAGAAGTGGGAGACTTTGTGTCGTTCGACGATGTCCCAGAAGCGGTCGGGTTCGGGGAAGTTTGGGGCGCCCTCGTACATGAGGGTGGGGACGCGGTTGGGGAGGATGCCGTAGAGGATGTATGAGTGTCCTGTGATCCAGCCGACGTCGGCGGTGCACCAGTACATCTGGTCGCGGCCTGGGTGGAGGTCGAAGGTGATCTTGGAGGTGAAGTATGTGTGGACCATGTAACCGCCGACGGTGTGCATGACGCCTTTGGGCTTGCCTGTGGTGCCGGAGGTGTAGAGGACGAAGGCGAGGTCTTCGGAGTCCATGCGTTCGCAGGGGCAGTCTTCGTTGGCGGCGAGCATGAGGTCGGACCACCAGTGGTCTCGTTTTCCGCCGTGCGAGTCGGATTTTTTGGAGTGCCAGGTGACGGTTTCGCCGGTGCGTTCGCGGACGATGACGTGTTTGACTGTGCCGACTTGGGCGCAGGCGGCGTCGACGTTTTCTTTGAGTTCGACGTGGTGTCCTCGTCGCCATCCGGCGTCGGCGGTGATGACGACTTCGCTGCGTGCGTCGTAGACGCGGTCGGCGATGGCTTGTGCGCTGAATCCGCCGAAGATGACGGAGTGCGCGGCGCCGATGCGTGCGCAGGCGAGCACGGCGACGGCGAGTTCGGGGATCATGGGCATGTAGATGGTGACGACGTCGCCTTTGGTGACGCCGAGCGCTTTGAGGACGTTGCCGAGTTTGGCGGTTTCCCTTTGGAGGTCGCGGTAGGTGAGTTTGGTGACGAGAGGTCCGTCGTTGGTTTCGTCGACGGGTTCGCCCTCCCAGACGAGAGCGAGGTCGTCGCCGTAGCCGGCTTCGACCTGTCGGTCGACGGCGTTGTAGCAGAGATTGGTTTTGGCGCCGACGAACCACTTGGCGTCGGGGGCGTTCCATTCGAGGACGCGTGACCATGGTTTGAACCAGGTGAGTTCGTTGGCGATCTCGCCCCAGAAGGCTTCGGGCTCGGCGAGCGAGTGTGTGTGGAGTCTGCGGTAGTGTTCGAGCGAGGAGACGTGAGCGGACTCGGCGAATTCGGTCGGCGGCTGGAAGAGTCGGTCCTCGTGCATCGAGGATTCGATTTCGGCTCCGCCGTGTCCGATAGCGTCGGTCTCGCTGGCCATGGTGTGGTGCTCCGTGTCGTGCCGCCCCCGCTTTGTGTGTCGCCGGGAAGGTGAGGGGCCACCATACCGGGTGGTGGAGGGGTGGTCGAGACAAAATGAGGGTGCGAACCGAGCGCGGGGCGGGGGCGTAGGAGGCGGATCGACGTTCGGGGCATCGGCGGGGGACGGGATTTACACTGGTCGCGGTCGCGGGAGATCGTTCGGCGGGAGTTGGGGGCGCTGGGGGACGGAGGGACGAGTCGGGGCGTGTGGTTGTTTTGGGATCGAGCGGCGTGTGCGGCGCCGGGATCGGGCGAGCGAATTCGGCAAGCAAGCTGAGCGAGAGGGTGAGCGTATGTGCGGGATCGTGGCGTATATCGGGACGAAGCAGGCGGCGCCGCTTTTGATTGAGGGTCTGAAGCGTTTGGAGTACCGGGGGTACGACTCGGCGGGGCTGGCGGTGATGGACGACGGGAACGGGAAGAAGCTGCGGGTGAGCAAAGCGGTGGGGCGGGTGCAGAACCTCGAGGACAAGGTGGAGAAGGGGCGGGAAGACGAGCTGTTCCGGGGGACGATCGGGGTGGCGCACACGCGTTGGGCGACGCACGGCGGTGTGAGCGAGACGAACGCGCACCCGCATCGCGACGACAAGCACGGGATCGCGCTGGTGCACAACGGGATCATCGAGAACTACTCGTCGCTGCGGAAGTATCTGGAGGGGAAGGGGCACCGTTTCGAGAGCGAGACGGACACGGAAGTGTTGGCGATGCTGATCGGCGAGCTGTACGCGCCGGAGGACGGGATCGATCTTGAGGCGGCGGTGCAGGCGGCGCTGCGGGAGTGCGACGGGGCGTACGCGATCGCGGCGATCTGCGAGGCGGAGCCTGACGTGATGGTGGCGGCGCGGAAGGGGAGCCCGCTGATCGTGGGTATCGGGAACGGTGAGTATGTGGTGGCGTCGGACGCGTCGGCGATCGTGGCGCACACGACGCAGGCGATGACGCTGGACGACTACACGACGGTGAAGCTGACGCGGGACGGTTTCCGGAGTTCGACGCTGGACAACGTGGAGTTGTCGCCGAAGGTGATGCAGCTCGAGATCGATCTGGAGCAGATCGAGCTTGGGACGTATCCGCACTACATGCTGAAGGAGATTTTCGAGCAGCCGGCGTCGCTTCGGAACACGTTGTCGGGTCGGTTGGATTTGAAGGACGGGCGCGTGGTGCTGGGGGGCGTGGGCAAGTTTCAGAAGGAGCTTGTGAAGAGCAAGCGGTTCATTTTGCTCGGGCAGGGGACGGCGCTGCACGCGGCGATGATCGGCGAGTATCTCCTCGAGGACATCGCGAAGGTGCCGACGGAGGTGGAGTACGCGTCGGAGTTCCGGTATCGGAACCCGATCGTGGAAGACGGGACGGTGGTGACGGCGGTGAGTCAGTCGGGTGAGACGGCGGACACGCTGGCGGCGTTGCTGGAGGCGCGGGATCGAGGGGCGTTGGCGATGGGGGTGGTGAACGTGGTGGGTTCGACGATTTCGCGTGAGACGGACGCGGGCGTGTATTTGCGTGTGGGGCCGGAGATCGGTGTGGCGTCGACGAAGGCGTTCACGGGTCAGGTGGCGGTGCTGACGATGCTGGCGATCTGGATGGGCCGCCGGAAGTTCCTATCGCCGGCGGCGAGCGCGTTTTTCATGCGCGAGCTGAACCTGGTGCCGACGAAGATCGAGCAGATTCTGGAGCAGGACGCGAAGATCAAGGCGATCACGGAGAAGTACGTGAACCGGGAGAATTGGCTGTTCCTCGGGCGTGGCGTGAACTATCCGACGGCGATGGAGGGTGCGTTGAAGCTGAAGGAGATCAGCTATATCCATGCGGAGGGGATGCCGGCGGCGGAGATGAAGCACGGTCCGATCGCGTTGATCAACGACGGGATGCCGTGCGTGTTCATCGCGAACCGTGGGAGCCAGTACGACAAGGTGGTGTCGAACATCGAGCAGGTGCGCAGCCGTGGCGGTCATGTGATCGCGGTGGCGACGGAGGGGAACGAGGCGATCAAGGACATCGCGGAGGACGTGATCTACATCCCGGATTGTCCGAGCGAGTTGAGCCCGATGCTCGCGGTGGTGCCGCTGCAGTTGATCGCGTATCACGCGGCGGTGCTGCGCGGCCACGACGTGGACAAGCCGCGGAACTTGGCGAAGAGCGTGACGGTGGAGTGAGGGGGCGTGGTCGGGTCGGGCCCGGCCGCGGGCGGCGGTTCAGCGCTTGAGTTCGTCGATGGCTTTGACGAGGTCGTCGGGGGTGCAGAACTTTTTGAGCTCTTCGTCGACGAGGGCGACGGGTGCTTCGCCGCAGGCGCCGAGGCATTCGAGTTCGACGAGGGTGAAGCGTCCGTCGTCGGTGGTTTCGCCGGGTTCGATGTCGAGTTTGTCGGTGACGGCGTCGGTGAGTTCTTTGTGGCCGCAGAACTCGCAGGCGATGGATCGGCAGACGGCGATGCAGTGCTTGCCGCGTGGTTTGAGCCAGTATTCCTCGTAGAAGCTGGCGGTGTCGAGGACGTCGGCTGGGGCGAGGCCGAGGAACTCGGCGACTTCGATGAGCGCTTGGGGCGGGATCCAGTGGTATTCGTGCTGGATCATGTGGAGGACGGGGAGGAGGGCGCCGTGCTTCGTTTCGTAGCGTGGTAGGTAGGTCTCGGTGGCGGTGCGTTTCATGTCGTCGGTGAGGTAGGGCTGGTCGCGTCGTTCGACGCGGGCGCCGGCGGAGTCTTTGGTGATCCAGGCCATGGCGAGGCTCCGTGGAAGCGTGGCGGGAGAGGGGGGTGACGGGCGAAGCCGCGTGTTCGGAAGGGGGCGCGGCGGGAGGTAAATGGTAGCGGGGCGGAAGCGCGGCGCCGGGGAGGTTTGGGGGCGGGCGGTTCGCGGCGAGATCGGCGGGTGAAGGGGCGTGGTCGTGGTCGGTGGCGTCAGCGGCTTGGTTCGGCGTCGGGATTCGCGTCGGCGTCCGGGGTGGCGTCCGGGCTGGCGTCGGTGTGTTCGTCGCTCTCCGGGGCGACGTAGCCCGGTCGGTCCATGTCTTCGAGGACGCGGCCCGGGCTGAAGAGGGAGTCGTCGAAGTCGGGGTGGTCGGAGAAGGGTCGGAATCGGCCTTTGTCGTCGATGACGCGGTGGGCGGAGCCGCGGGGGTTCTTGTTGGCGAAGTGGAGGCGGTAGAGCTCGACGGATTCGCCGTCGTCGGTTTCGCTGTGGGTGGGCGGCGGGGCGGGTTCGGGATCGCCCCAGACGACGCCTTCGACGGGCTGGCCGTCGGGGTCGAGGAGGAGCACGAAGTCGCCGCCGTTGGCGAAGGAGCGGTTTTTGGAGCCCATGGCCATGACGAAGACGTGGGCGTCGGCGAAGCGTTCGTTGGCGTGTTTATTGGCGCGGTTGGGCGAGCCGATGGGTCCCGGGACGCGGGTCGCTTCGCCGTTGAAGACGACGGCGACGCGGCCCGGCCCGAGCTCGAAGTCGGGGAAGGTGAAGCGGACGCCTTTGCGGGCGTTTTCGTCTTCGGCGTGGTAGGCGAGGCGGGAGACGAGCGACCAGCCGGTGAGGTCGAGGGGTGTGGTGTTGGGGTTCCAGAGTTCGACGAACTCGTCGCCGGTGGCGTGTCGCGAGCCGTCGGCGGAGGCGTCGCCTTCGTCGCCTTTGACGACGTTGAAGTAGACCTCGGTGATGGCGGGTGGGAGTGGTTCTTTTTCGGCGGGGTTCTGGTCGCTGGTACGTCGGTCGCTGTCGCGGTCGGAGGGGCGTCGGTCGGTGCGGTCGGGGCGGTCGGCTGGGGCGGGCGAGGCGGCTGTGGCGGCGATGGCGACGGCCGCGGCGAGGGCGAGCCTTGCGAGGGGGTGCGGTTGCGTGGGGCCGTGTTGGCCGGTGCGGCCGATGCGGCCGAGCGACTCGGATGTGTGTCGGAATGGGCGTCGGATGGCGCGGATGTGCATGTGAAGATGCTACTGCCGCGGGGCTGCGCGACCAAGCGGGGCGACTTTGGGCGAACGGTTGCAGGCGAGGCGGGTTCGGGGCGGCGGCATGACCGGCGGCGTCGGCGGGGGCGGGCGGACGCGGCTGAGGCGGTCGGGCTCGCGGCTGGGTCAGGCGAGCGCGAGTCTGGGCCGATGCACCGGCAGGACGCGCTCGACGCGGCGGCGGGTTCGGTGGATCACGACGGCGGCGGTGGTGAGGCGGACGACGAGTAAGCGGAGCGCGCTGAGGGCGATGAGCGCGACGGATGCTGCGCGGAGTGCGTCGAGCGTGGGCGGGAGCGTGAAGGCGTGCGCGGCGAGCGGTCCCGCTGCGGCCGCGGCGACGAGCCAGGCGACGAGGAAGGTGAGGCCTGCGGCGAGCAGCAGCGTGAGCGGCAGCGTTCGGGTGCGGGGGGCGAGGCCGTGTCTGCCCGAGAGTCGGAGGAAGTCGTCGGCTTCGCGGCGGGTGGTGGCGAGGTCGAGCCGGTTCCAGACGAGGGCGAGGGCGACGAAGGCGGGGCTGAACTGGGGCGGTGCGACCGCGCAGCCGAAGGCGGCGGCGACGAGGGCGGGCGGGAGGGCGAGGGCGGTTGCGGCGTGGGCGGAGCGGCTGGCGACGCTGCGACGGGCGTGGGCGGGGCTGGGGCCGTAGCGGGCGAGGAACCAGGCGGCGGCGGTCATTAGGAGAAGGCCGGCGGCGACGAAGGGCGCGAGGGCGAGGAGGGCGGTGCGGAAGGAATCGCCGTCGCCGACGCGGAGCAACGTGAAGAGCGCGAGCGAACCGCTGGCGAGCAGGGCGAAGGCGCCGAGGAAGAGCGTCCGCCAGGCGAGGAGCCGGGCGCGCCACCATCGGGGGGCGATGGGGCGGTCGGCGACGCCGACGCGTCTGATGCGGTCGCCGCACTCGGGGCATTGGCGTGGGCTCGTGCCGAGGAGTTGGTAGCCGCAGAGGGCGCAGCGGTCGGTGGTGCTCATGGCGTGGGTCTCCCGGGTTGATTGGGGGGAGGCGGCGTGCGGTTTCGCGGACGGCTCGAATGTAGGGCGCGAGCGTCGCCGGACCAAGAGCGGCGTGGGGGGCGGAGGGGGTTACACTCGCGGTATGACCACGCTCAATTCATCGTCGGTGCACGCTCCCGCGTATGACGTCATGGAACGGTTGGGGGTGTTCGAGCATCCGCGGGTGCTGGGGCCGGGGGAGATCGATCCGGAGCGGCACCAGGTGTCGTACAACCCGGCGACGGGCGAGCCGCTGGCGGGGGTGAAGCTGATGAGCCGGGAGGAGTACGACGCGGCGGTGCGGCGTTCGGTCGCGGCGTTCGTGCAGTGGCGTGATCTGCCGGCGCCGAAGCGGGGCGAGGTGGTGCGGCTGATCGGGATGCGTCTGCGCGATCACAAGCGCGACCTGGGCGCGCTGGTGACGGCGGAGATGGGCAAGATCCGAGCGGAGGGCGAGGGCGAGGTGCAGGAGTGCATCGACATTGCGGACTTCGCGGTGGGGTTGTCGCGGCAGTTGTACGGATTGACGATGCCGTCGGAACGGCCGGGCCATGCGTTGTCGGAGCGGTGGCACCCGCTGGGGCCGGTGGGGGTGATTACGGCGTTCAACTTCCCGGTGGCGGTGTTCTGCTGGAACGCGATGATCGCGGCGGTGTGCGGGGATTCGGTGTTGTGGAAGCCGTCGTTGGTGACGCCGCTGACGTCGGTGGCGTTGACGAACGTGCTGCACGAGGCGATGCGGGATCAGCACGAGTGGCGCCCGGAGGGGGAGGTGTCGCCGGAGGATCTGTTCACGCTGTTGCTGGGCGACGACCGCACGGTGGGCGTGCCGCTGACGGAGGACAAGCGTGTGCCGCTGATCAGCGCGACGGGCTCGTGCCGGATGGGGCGGGAGGTCGGGCAGAAGGTGGCGGCGCGGCTGGGGCGGTGCTTGTTGGAGCTGGGCGGGAACAACGCGATCGTGCTGACGCCGGACGCGGATATGGAGCTTGCGACGCGGGCGATCGTGTTCGGCGCGGTTGGTACGGCGGGACAGCGGTGCACGTCGACGCGGCGGCTGCTGTGCGTGGGCGATGCGAAAGAGCGTGTGCTGCCGAAGCTGATCGAGGCGTACAAGAGCGTGTCGGTGGGCGACCCGATGAGCGAGGGGACGCTGATGGGTCCGTTGATCTCGTCGGACGCGGTGCTGGCGATGAAGGAGGCGATCGACGCGGCGGTGAAGGACGGTTGCGAGGTGGCGGCCGGGGGTTTGGGAGGGATCGAGCGTTGCTGGACCGAGCCGGGGAACATGGTGGAGCCGACGATCGTGGTGGTGCCGAAGGGGAAGACGCCGCAGATCACGCGGGAGGAGACGTTCGCGCCGATTCTGTATGTGTTCGAGTTCGACACGTTCGAGGAAGCGTTGGCGGAGAACAACGCGGTGGATCAGGGGCTCTCGTCGGCGGTATTCACGGAGTCGATGCGGACGGCGGAGCGGTTTTTGTCGGGGTCGGGCAGCGACTGCGGGATCGCAAACGTGAACATCGGGACGAGCGGGGCCGAGATCGGCGGCGCGTTCGGCGGCGAGAAAGACACCGGCGGGGGGCGGGAGTCTGGCAGCGACGCGTGGAAGGCGTATATGCGTCGTCAGACGTGCACGGTGAATTACTCGGACGAGTTGCCGCTGGCGCAGGGGATCAGTTTCGGGGCTGATTGAGCGGCTGGGGGGCGTGGTTGTCCGGAAACCGCCTAGGGGTTCGCCCGATGTTCGGCAAATTGGGCTGGATCGGGCGTGGTTTTCTTGCCGACGGACGGGCGGGGAGGGAATATGATTGGAAGTCCGAGCGGTTCTACACGGAGCCGCTGGTATCGGCCGGCTTGGCCGATTCGGCTGTCATTCAGATCCACCCTTGCTGGGGATTCCGGACGAGAAGAGCCGACCCCGCAGAACGACGACTCATCGGGAGCACGACTTATGATCTTTCGCAAAGGTTCCTCGCTTCTTTCGACTGTGCTGACGGTTGCGGCGGTGGCCGCTGTGGGCGGCGCCGGCGTGATGACGCTGACCGGCAACGGTCTTTGCTCGATGATGGGCGGCGACTGCGGCGCCGCGTGCGGCGACGCGAAGGCGCCGGCGTCGCAGGTCGTGATGGCCTCGGACACGGGCTCGGCGGACGCTTCGGCGAAGTCGTGCTGCCCGCTGGGCGATCTGGCGAAGAAGAACACCGACGCCCAAGTGACGCCGACCGTGGCCAGCGAGAAGGCGTCGGGCTGCTGCGAGAAGAAGGCTGACTGCGCGAGCAAGTGCGGCGGCATGCGAACGATCGCGGCGAGCGATGCGGCGAAGTCGAGCTGCGGCGACAAGGCCGACTGCGCGAGCAAGTGCGGCAGTGGTGCGATGCAAGTCGTTGCCGCAGCGGATACGTCGAAGAAGGCCTCGTGCGGCGACAAGGCCGACTGTGGCAGCAAGTGCGGCGGCGCCGTGATGCAGACCGCTTCGGCGTCCGCGAAGGACGTGTGCGGCCCGTGCCCGGTGGCGACGTTCAACACGCGGCTCGTCGCGTTCTCGTCGATGCTGAAGGGCTCGTCTTCGTGCTGCGACAAGCCGTGCGGCGATTCCGCGACGGCGACGATGGCGGCCGGTCCGACGGCGGCTCACATGATGTCGTCGTCCGGCGTGATCGTGCCGGCGATGTTCGTTTCGTCGCAGAAGCTGGACCGTTCGACGCTGAGCGCGTCGGGCTGCTGCCGGTCGAAGGCGAAGAACGCCTCGGCGACCAGCGAGTGCGGCGAAGCGAAGTCGTGCTGCGAGAAGGGCGTGCAAGTGATCAACACGGCAGCGGAGGGCGCCGAGAAGTCGAACTGCGCGGGCTGCTCGGACGCCAGCAAGTGCGCGTCGAAGTGCGGCGAGAAGAAGGACTGCGGTTCGAAGTGTGCCGGCAAGGTGGCGGTGGCGGGCTGAGCGGCCGGCACGTTCGCTGATTGATAACTGATCGGCGCGCAACCACATTCGATGACGACACGACCGACGCGGCCGCTGGGCCGCGTCGTTGTTTTTTCGTGCGTACGCTTGACGCGAACGTTGCGGCTGGGATCGGGCTCGAACGTTCGTGAAGATGCCGATTCAAATCGGGCAGAGCGGCGTCGCGAGGTTGTTGGGAACCCCGGGCGGAGTGCTGGCGTCGGTGTCGCTGGGTTGGGCTGCGCGAGATGAGGTGTTACGGATTGACGGCGGGCCGGCCGAAGTGTGTCGGCGCGATTGCTGTGCAGTGCTGCGAGATCAGGCGTTCGACTCGAAGCGACGCATCGGCTGCCTGCTGTAGCGTTTTGCTGACGTCCACTGTGCCAACGTTCGTCGCTTTGTGATTGTGGAGCGTTTCGGCCTTGTCGATCGCGTAGTGGGTGAAGAAGCGGAAGTGTTTCCACCACTCGGCCCGCTGGTCCTGAACTGTCGTGGTGTTGGCTCGCGAGCACATCTCGACATCGTCGAGAGACGTGCCCGTGTGGAACACGAACGCGCTCACCTCGGAACCTCTATAGCCGTGACTGTGGGCGATGCCCGCGAAGTCGTAGAGGCAAGCGAAAGCGAAACCGAGGATCGCCGTCGTGTCGGGGTCACTCTTGCCCTGCGCGCCGCTGCCCCGCCCGCCGGGCGAGGCGGATGTTCCACTTTTCCGGGTAGTGAGGCGGTTTATTCCGATTTGCCGGAGCGCTTCCGCGTTGTCCAGCAGCAATTTCGCATCCTGCTGCCAGTCTTTGGGTGGTCCGTCCATCAGGTCGATGAGCGGTGAGGGGAACGAGAAGCCGTCGTTGTACAGCAGGGGTGGGGCACCGGCGTTCAGGTGTTTGTTGATGATGGTCGTCGCGCTCTGGCGATGGGGCGCGTGCGTTCGTCTATTCACGGATGAACTCCTGCTCGCTGGTTTTGTGCCCGTTGGGATCGCGTTCGTTCGTGCCACGCACCGGCTGCGGCGGACAGCCGGGAGCGATGTGCGGTCAGGCCGCGGCCTCTTCCTCGTCCTTCACTTGGTCTTGAAGACGCTTGATGAACATGTCGCCGAGTTCCGCCGCGTCGGTCGGCAACACGGTGTGGGCGAAGCGGATGTGCGACGCCGTAGGGCCGTGCTCGCGTCGGAAGGCGTCGATGAATTCAAAGAACTTCCACCGCACCTTGTCCTCATGGTCCTCTGCGCAAACGATCACCAGCCCGATGGTTACGACTCCAGAAGTCTTCTGTTTGATGGTCACCATGTCGCGGATTTCGACGGACCCTGTTGCTTGCGCCCACATGCGGATCTGGTTGCGGATCTGGTTTGGGTAGGCCGCGTTCGCAGCGGGGCAGGGTTTCATCTCGGGGTGTGCATTCCGTCTTTCCGTTGCCGCGTTCATGATTGAACCTTCCGTGTCGGCAGTTATCTGGCCGAATGCCATTTCAACTTTTGCATGCGATTCGCGCAATGAAAACGTTCTGTTCCGCTGATGTCCACAGTCGAGGCGCTCAATCTCGAAAGTGTGTCAACATCCCTCGCGCGTGTGTCGTGTGGGGCTGTGGGGTGGTTGACGCGCCACAGATTCGCGTGTGGATAACCCGGTGTCGTTCTGGACAAGTCGTTTAGCGGCGAAATCGTGGTTGGTGCGGTTGGTGATCTGCTGTGCCCTCATAGAAAGACAGCCGGGCGGATCGGCCCGGCTGGCGTATGTGTGAGGGGGGTTATTGGATCGTGGTTGCAGGGAATTCGGCGGCCGATCTTACTCATTGAGAATGAATCTCAACGCGGCGATGGGCCGGGGCGGGTGCTCTGGTGGTTGGTCAGGGCCGGCGGCGGCGGGTGGTGAGTGCTGCGCCTGCTGTTGTGAGAATGAGTGCGGCGCCGGGGGTGGGGATGGCGTTGGCGCGGATGGCGAAGGCTCCGGGGATGGGGACTTGTGGTCCGTCCATTCGGGTGAAGAAGCCTGAGGAGCCGAGGTCGTTTTCGGGGATGTCGTCGTCGTAGAAGAACCATGATCGGTCGGCGCGGCTGTCGGGGTCGAAGCGGCCCGGTGAGGGGTAGTCGGGTGAGCCGCTGGAGGTGTCGAGGACTGCGAGGTGTCCGACGGCGACGAAGAAGCCGCCGGAGACGTCGGTGGGGGTGATGTCGATGGAGTTGAAGTTGAAGCCGAGGTCTTGGCCGATGGTGGTGGTGTTGAAGATGGGGTTTGCGTTGGTGGGGTTGGCGTCGTCGTCGGGGTCGTCGAAGACCCAGATGGAGACTTCTCCGCCGGGTGAGAGTTCTCCGAGTCCGAAGTCGATGCTGGTGATGGTCATGCCGCCGGGTTCGGCGAAGAAGTAGTTGCCCCAGAGCATGTCGATGTCGCCGAACTGTGCGAAGCTGCTGGGCGGTCCGAAGGTGATGTTGGAGACGCCGTCGTCGTACTGGTAGGTGACGTCGGCGGCGGCGGCGGCCGAGGTGGCGGCGGCGGCCAAGAGTGCGGCGATTCGGCAAGAGGCGGTGTTCATGGATAGCTCCCTCATGTGTGTCGCGGGCGCGTCCGGGTAGGGCGACCCGCGCAAGTCTGTCGGCGTCTCTCTAAGACGTGCGGGCAAACGGACGCCCGCAATCGGGGATGATATCGGGTGGGGAGGTGGTCGTCGGCAGAGGGCGCCGGGCGAGGTGGCGGCGGGGGTGAGGGGTAGGTCGGGGGTATGCGGGGCGTGTGCCGGACGGGTGTGGGCGAGGTGTCGGCGGGTGTCGGCGGGTTTTTTTGTTGAGCGACGCGGGATTGCCGAGGTGCGTACGCTGTCGCCCCCGATGTCGGTTTTGCTGGCCATTCTGTTGCTCGCGTTGGGCGTCGTGCTCCTGATTTGGGGCGGCGATCAGTTGGTGCGTGGTGCGGTGGTGTTGGCGAACCATCTGGGCGTGCCGGCGTTGCTGGTTGGTTTGACGGTGGTGGCGTTCGGGACGTCGGCGCCGGAGCTGGCGTTGAACCTGGTGGCTGCGTTCCGGGGGAACGACGGCTTGTCGTTCGGGAACATCGTTGGGTCGAACATCGCGAACGTGGGGTTGATTCTCGGTCTGACGGCGTTGGTGCGTCCGCTGCGGGTGTCGTCGTCGGTGGTGCGGCGTGAGTTGCCGCTGATGTTGGCGGCGACGGCGGCGTTGCTGCTGTTCGCGGGTTGGCCTCGTGGGGACGCGATGTGGCGGGCTGGAGAGGGTGCGGCGGCGATCGGCGAGATCACGCTGTTCGAGGGTCTTGCGCTGTTGGCGGGCTTCGCGGTGACGATGTTGGTGATTCTGCGGGCGGGTCTTCGGAATCGGGAGGTTCGGGAGAAGTTCGAGGAAGAGGCGTCGGAGCTTGGGTCGGCGGCCCAGCCGCGGCTGGGCGGGGCGGTGTGGCGGCTGGTGCTGGGCCTTGCGGCGTTGCTGTTGGGGGGCTGGCTTGCGGAGAAGGGGGCGTCGGAGATCGCGCGGTTCTTGGGGATGCCCGACGAGTTGATCGGGCTGACGGTGGTGGCGGTGGCGACGTCGCTGCCTGAGCTGGCGACGTCGCTTCAGGCGATCCGTCAGGGGAACGTGGACATCGCGGTGGGGAACGTGGTGGGGTCGAACATTTTCAATATTTTGCTGGTGCTGGGAGCGACGGCGTTGGTGGGTTCGATCGACATTCCGGCGGACGGTTGGGTGTCGCTTGGATTCATGGGTGTGTTGAGCCTGCTGCTTCTGCCGATGGCGCGGATCGGCGCTCCGATCGTGTCGCGGTTTGAGGGTCTGGGGCTGCTGACGATTTATGCGGCGTTCATGGGGTGGTCGGTGTGGGCGTCGCAGGCGCCGGCGTGGACGGAGCGGGGCGAGGGCGAGGCGGAAGCGGCGTCGGCGTTGGTCGGCGGCGATGGGCCGGCGCGGGAGGGGATGGCGGACGAGGTCGGGACGGGCGGGGAGGCTCCGGCGTCGCCCGCGATGGACGAGCGAGGGCCGGGCGAGGACGCGACGGACGGCGACCTTCGGCAGTGAGCGGGGGGCTTCGCGGCGCGATGAGAGTGAGCGAGGGGGCCTCGAGAGTGAGCGGACCGGGGCGATGGAGGCGGCGTTGGGCGTCGATCAGTTGACGGCGGCGCTGGGGTTGGGGAGACTCCGGCTCCGGGGAACAGGAGGCGGTCGCGGAGCGTACGGTGAGTTCGCGGAGCGACCGCTGGCGCGGGCCCAGCCGCCGGCGTCGCAGCCCCCGGACACAGCGATCGGTCGATCCGTTTCGGGTCGGCCTGACGCTTGCCGCGGTCGGGCCGGCTTCGGCGTATCTCGTCGGTCGCATCATTCGCTCGGACGCCGGCGTGGATTTCGACGCATAGCCCCCGGCGTCCCAGACCTGTCGCCCTCGGCCTCTCGCCCTCGACCTCTCGCCCTCGACCTCTCGCCCCCCTCGGAGACCCCTCCACCATGGCATCACGAAGCAACACCTCCGTGTTCACGATCGTCTTTACGAGCATTCTGGGCGTGGTGGCCCTGGTGTTCTTCATCACCACGGTGGTGTTCTGGTCGAACTACAACCGGGCGGTCGAGAGCCAGCAGGCGGCGACGAACGACGTGAACCGGATTCTGGAGGGGGCGTCGGAAGAGGATCGTGCGTTCGCTCGGCAGATCGGGTCGAGCGGCGGCGAGTTATCGCGGGCGGTGGGGGCGTACCGCGAGCTGGCGGCGTTCTCGGCGGGTAACCCGAACCGCGACCCTTCGGAGGTGCGTGAGCGTCTCGGGGCGACGCTGAGCGACGCGGCGCGGGAGGCGTTGGACCGTGGGAATTGGGACAACGCGACGGGCGATCGTGCGGAGCTTGCGGAGGAGCTGCGTGAGTTGGCCGAGGCGCCGCCGGAGACGATGCCGAGTTTGAACCAGGCGGTGGAGACGCTGGTTTTGGCGTTGGAGCAGACGATCTCGGCTCGTGCGGAGCTGGAGGAGTCGATGGAGACGACGCTGCTGAACGCGCGGGAGGCGATCGCGCGTGTGGAGGAAGCGCGGAACGAGTTTCAATCGTTCGAGTCGCAGCAGCGGGGGCGCGTGGACGACTACGCGCGGAGCGTGGAGCAGTATTCAGACGACATCGAGAGCGCGAAGTCGGAGTTCCAGTCGGAGACGACGCGGATCCGGCGCGACGCGGAAGCGCTGGCGGACGAGAAGGACCAGCGGATCGCGTCGCTGGAAGACGAGGTTCAGCAGTTGCGTGAGATCATCCGGCGTTTGGACCGGGATCGCGAGATCCTGACGCCCGCCAACGAGGCGGCGTTGATCGATGGGGAGTTGATCGGTGTGAATCTCGCGGCGAACGAGGTTTACTTGTCGCTGGGCCGCGGCGACAAGCTGCCGATCGGGATCACGTTCACGGTGTACGACGCGGCGGCGTCGGTCCTTCCGAACGCGTCGGGCGAGTTCCCGCCCGGCAAGGCGACGATCGAGGTGACGCGTGTGGACGGTGAGACGAGTACGGCTCGGATTCTGGAGTCGTCGCGCGGGAACCGGATCGTGGCTGGCGACAAGATCGTGAACGCGATTTACGACCCGGACAAGACGTACGAGTTCGTGGTGTTCGGGAACTTCGACGCGAACAACGACTTCGTGGCGACGCCTGCGGAGACGAACGCGATCCGGGCGTTGATCCGGAACTGGGGCGGGACGATCGTGGACGATCTGAGCGGTCAGACGGATTTCTTGGTGTTGGGCGAGCGTCCGATTCTGCCGCCGCAACCCGGTCTGGACGCACCGGCGCCGGTGATTCAGGCGTACGCGGCGGCGCGTTCGCGTCAGCAGCGGTACGACCGGTTGTTCGAAGGCGCGCAGAGCGCGTCGATCCCGGTGCTGAACCAGAACCGTCTGGAGACGCTGACGGGTTTGGAAGCTCGTCGCTGACGGGTTGGGGTCGGGGGCGGGTGGTTGGGTGGTCGGCGGCGGTCTAGCGCACGTCACGCAAGGCGGTCGGATGGTTCTGGCGGCCGTGGGCGTCGTTGAAAGCGAGCGTGATGGCCAGCGGAGGCGACGAAGGTAGTGCGGCGGTCGGCGCGGCCGAGGCGTTGGGCGCCGATGGGGGCGGGTCGCGTGCGTCGTCGTCATCGTCGGCGGCGGGGGGTGCGGGCGGGTCGGCTGGTCGTTCGGCGGGGGGATCGGAGGGGGTGGTGGCGTCGGGTGCGGCGCTGCCGCCCAAGCGGGAGAAGAAGAAGCTGGGGACGTGGACGCATCCGTTGATCTACGGCGGGGTGCGCGGTGCGGCGGCGATGACGCAGATCGCGGGGGTGGACCCGTCGATCGCGTTCATGCGTTCGCTTGGGGGCGGTTTCGCGAAGCTGGGGTTCAACGCGGAGCGGCTGGAGCGGGCGAAGCGGAACATCGGCTGGTGCTTTCCGGATTGGTCGTCCGATCGGGTGGAGCGTTGTTCGGTGGAGGCGTATCGGCACCTGTTCTCGCTGGCGGTGGAGGTGGCGGCGGCGCCGCGGCTGATCGCGGCGGACGGGTACGCGGCGTATGTGGATATCGGGGATCTTTCGGCGGCGTTACGGGTGCTGCTGGACGAGGGGCCGGTGATTCTGGTGGCGGGTCATTGCGGGAACTGGGAGTTGCTCGGCGCGACGCTTGCGGTTTTGGGGGTGCCGGTTCACGCGTTGTATCGTCCGTTGGACATGAAGCCTCTGGACGAGTGGACGAGGCGGACGCGTTCGGCGCGCGGTTTGATTCTGATCGACAAGTTCGGCGCGGCGCAGCGGATGCCGCAGTTGATGGAGTCGGACGCGGCGTTGGCGTTCATCGCGGACCAGAACGCGGGGGACCGTGGACTGTTCGTGCCGTTTTTCGATCGGTTGGCCTCGGCGTACAAGGCGATCGCGGTGATGGCGATGCGGTACAACGCGTCGGTGATCTGCGGTCAGGCGATCCGTTTGACGGGCGGGACGGAGGGGCGTGCGGACGTGCTGGAGGACGACCGCGAGGCGGGGACGCCGGCGCGTCATTTCCGGTATCGGCTTCAGGTGAACGACATCATCACGCCGGCGGAATTTCGGGAGCAGCCGGACCCGGTGTTCTACATCACGGCGCGATATCGTCGGGCGATCGAGGAGATGGTGCGTGCGGCGCCGGAGCAGTATCTGTGGATGCACCGGTATTGGAAGAGCCGTCCGAAGTTCGAGCGGGAGCGGAGGCCGTTTCCCGATCGGCTTCGGGAGAAGATCGAGCGGTTGCCGTGGATGACGCCGGAGCGTGTGGAGCGGATGGTGGAGCGTTCCGAGGTGGACGCGGCGGAGTATCAGGAGTACTTGGAAGCGAGACGGAAGCGTCGCGAGCGGCGGGGGCGGTGATGGAGGCGGTGGCGTCGCGGGCCGGTTTGCTCCGAGCGTGCGGAGCCGCGACAATCCGTCGATGCCCGGGATTCGATCGTTGCTGTTGGTGAAGGTGCTGGAAGCGGAGGAGGGCGAGGAGCCCGCGCCGGCGGCGATCAACACGATCTCGCTGGGTTCTGGTGAGAAGGTTGGCGCACAGTTGGCGGCGTTCAACACGATGCCGGACGGTGATCCGCACACGCGGAACGTGCTGTATGGACCGGGGATCACGGTGTCGATGCCGATGGGCGGTGCGGACGATCCGGTGAACCAGTTGCTGGTTTCGATCAACGAAGAGGACATCGCGTGGCCGGTGTTGATGCGTCTGTGCCGTGCGTACGACTGGAAGATGATGGACCCGAAGTCGGGACGGACGTTCGGCTAGCAAGGGACGGCGAAGCGCGGGCGGTCGTCGAGCGGGCGGTCCCGGACGGGGGAGAGACGAGGAAGCATGTCCAACGAACCGAAGGCGGGCGAGCGGTACGTCGTGCGCGAGAAGCTGCTGAAGTTTTTCGGCAACGCGTTCCATATCTACGGCGAGGGCGGGCGGCTGATCGGGTATTGCAAGCAGAAGGCGTTTCGGCTGCGCGAGGACGTGACGATCTACACGGACGAGTCGCGGCGCGAGGCGCTGGTGCGGATGCAAGCGCGGCAGGTGATCGACTGGGCGGTGACGTACGACGTGACGCTGCCGACGGGGGAATCGCTGGGGAGCATCCGGCGGAAGGGGATGAAGTCGATGCTGCGGGATTCGTGGATCGTGAGCGACATGGGCGGGCGTGAGATCGCGACGATTTCGGAGGATTCGGGCGGGGCTGCGATTTTGCGGCGGTTTTTGCCGCTGTACGACTTCGTGCATCCGGCGGTGCTGCACATCGACCGGACGGACACGGGCCGGCGCGTGGCGACGATGGGGGCGAGGCGCGAGTTGTTCATCAGCCGGGTGGGCGTGGCGATTCATGAGGAGGACGCGGAGATCGACGACCTGATCGTGCTGGCGGCGACGTGCTTGTGGATGATGGTGCGTGCGCAGCAGCGCGACAACGGCTGAGCGGCGATCGACGTGTGGCGTCGCGCGTGGGGAAGAGAGGCGGGCGCGTCGAGCGGCGGGTCGGGTCAGTCGCTGTGCGTGGCTTCGGGGTGTCGTTCGCGGAGGCGGCGCCAGGCGTCGGCGTATTGCTGGTAGAAGCGTTCGAGGCTTGCGTTGATGAGTCGGACGTTGCCGGCGGCGGTGAGGAAGTTGACGTCGCCGAACCATCGGGGGATGACGTGGACGTGCGCGTGTTCGGGTACGCCGGCGCCGGCGGCGCGGCCGACGTTCATGCCGATGTTCATGCCCTGTGGTTTGAGGACGTCTTCGCAGAGTTCGGAGGCGAGGCCGACGAGGGACCAGAGTTCGCGTTGCTGGTCGGCGTCGTAGTCGGTGAGTCGTGGTCGGCCGTCGCCGAGCGCGACGAGGAGGTGGCCTCCGGTGTAGGGGTAGGCGTTGAGGAGGATCATGCCGCCGCGGTTGGTTTCGGGCGAGCCGGTGCGGACGACGACGAAGTTGGACGGATCGTCGTTGGGGCTTTGCCAGTAGCGTTTGAGGAAGCAGGCGCCGTCGGGGGCGGGCGTGGCGGCGAGGGGTTGTTCCGTGGGGTCGTGGTCGCCTTGCTTGCGTCGCTCTTCGGCGGCGAGGTGCATGATCCAGCTCTCGCGCCACGGGGCGTTGAGCTGTGCGGACCTGGTGGGGCCGGCGTCGTGTGTCGGCGTGGAGCCGCCGGCGCGTGGATCGTCGTCGTGCGAGTCGCGTCCTGGCGTCATCCGGTGTTTCTCCCGTGCTAGCCGGCTTGCTGGGTGGGCCTGATGAGGACTTCGTTGACGTCGACGTGCGGCGGCTGGGCGAGGGCGTATTCGACGGCGCGGGCGACGTCGTCGGGTTGGAGCCAGTCGAAGTCTGCGTGTTCGAGGCGGCGTCTCGAGTCTTCGTGCGGGATGTGGCCGTGCAGTTCGGTGCGGGTGAGGCCGGGTGCGACGATGGTGACGCGGAGCGGCGAGCCGGTGACTTCGTTGCGGAGTCCTTCGCTGAAGGCGTGGACGAAGTGTTTGGTGCCGCAGTAGACGGCGCCGGTGGGGAGGAGTCGGCGTCCGGCGGTGGATCCGATGTTGACGACGTGGCCGGCGGGTCGGTCCATGAGGTGCTTGAGGAGGGCGTGGGTGCAGTAGAGGAGGCCTTTGATGTTGACGTCGACCATGAGTTCCCAGTCGTCGAGGCGGGCTTGGTCGACGGGTGCGTTCGGCATGACGCCGGCGTTGTTGAGGAGGGCGTCGACGTGGCCGAACGAGTCGATCGCGTCTTCGATCATGGAGGCGACGCTGCCGCGGTCGGCGATGTCGCAAGTGAGGGCGCGTGCGGCGCCGCCGTCGTCGCGGATTTGTTTGGCGAGTCGGTCGAGCTTGTCGGCGCGTCTGGCGGTGAGGACGACGGAGGCGCCGGCGGCGGCGAGGCGCGTTGCGGCGGCGGCGCCGATGCCGGAGGAGGCGCCGGTGATGAGGATCACTTTGCCGTCGAGTTGGTCGCGGTCCATGTGGAAGCGGCTCCGGGCGTTCGGCAGAAAGGACGGTTCGGCGGGTGAGACGAAAGCGCACGAATCTTAGCGGACCAGTGGCGATGCCGAGCGCGCGAGAGGAATCGCGGCGGGAGCCGTCACGCGGCGGTGGAGCAAGGTATGGCGGGCGCGTGGGCGGTGGGCTTGCTGGGATGCGCGAATCGAGCGCATGGCCGCCGCGCGGGCAAGGGGACGCGAGCGCCGCGCCGTCGAACGAGTCGTGCGAGCGGAGCGGTCCGAATCAGTCGTCGTTGCGCTTCTTGTCGAGGGCCTGGACCTTGTCGGATTGGGGGTCCATGACGATGAGCTGGTCGCCCTCGCGTTCGAAGGAGTAGCGGAGGTTTTCTTCTTCGAGGACGAGCATGCCGTCGACGATGTCCCATTCGCCGTTGAAGCCTCGGACGCGGTCGCCGACGCGTGCGTATGCGGTGTAGGTGCCGTCCTCGGCGAGGGTCATGCCGCGCATCTCGAAGCGTTGCTCGCTGGGAGCGGCGTTGGTCCAGGTGCCGACGACCTTGTCGTGGCTCGAGCAGCCGACGAGGGCGGCGGCGGCGAGAACGGCGCCGCCCGTGAGGGCGAGGCGTGAGCGGTTGGCGAAGAGAGCGGCGGTTTGGGAAGCGTGCATGGTGCGGTGGTCCTTTCGAGTGGCTGCGCCGCGGCTGGCGGCGGAATCGCCGAGATCTGAACTTGAAGCGATGAACGAATGTAGCGCGTCGGGTTTGGTTCGGCGATTCGGCGGCGTTCCCAACCTGTGGGCAACCGAATTGTGGTTTTTTGCGCACGAATCCGCGGTCGCGGTGTTGCGGCGAACCGGTGAGGCGATGGTTCGCGTGGTCGCGGGCGTGAAGCGTGCCGGTATGGGCGGTCGGCCGCATACAAGATGTGGCGGGGTTTTTATGCGAAGCGGAAGGTGGAGGGCCGTGAACGTGCGACGGGGCGGCTGTTGATGCGATGAGGCCCCCAATGCGGCGCGAGAGCGTGTCGCGATCGTGGGGTCGGGTGGAAAGCGCGGCATAGCGTTTCGTTGGCGACATCGATGTCGGACCGGAGCGTGCGGCGCGTGTTCGCGACTTCGGCGGGTTCGGTTCGCCGCTGCGTTCTTCGATGCTGCACTCGTCAAAGGCTTGACGGCAAGCGATCAACGAAAGGCTGAGCCATGCGACCGATCTGGAAGGGCCACATCTCCTTCGGGCTGGTGAATATTCCGGTCACGCTGTTTTCGGCGGAGCGGCGGAACAACCTCAGCTTGCACCTTCTGGACCGTCGCGATCATTCGCGTGTGCGGTACAAGCGCGTCAACGCCGAGACAGGCGAGGAGACGCCTTGGGACGAGATAGTGCGCGGCTACGAGTACGACAAGGACAATTACGTGGTAATGGACGAAGACGAACTCAAGCGTGCCGCGCCGGAGAAGACGCAGACGATCGACATCGATTCGTTCGTCGACCTCGACGAGATCGACCCGATGTTTTTCGACAAGCCGTATTACCTTGAGCCGGGCAAGAAGGGGGAGAAGGGGTACGCGCTCTTGCGGGAGACGATGCGTGAGTCGGGCAAGGCTGGGGTGGCGAAGGTGGTGATCCGGACGCGCGAGTACTTGGCGGCGATGTTGCCGCGGGAGGGGGCGTTGGTGCTGAACGTTTTGCGGTATGCGGACGAGTTGCGTTCGATCGACGAGATCGACGCGCCCGGGGACGATCTCGACGCGCTTGGGGTGACGAAGCAGGAGCGGAAGATGGCGTCGACGCTGGTGGAGGGGATGGCCGGCGAATGGGAGCCGACGAGGTATCGCGACGAGTATCGGGAAGAGGTGATGCGGTACGTGGAATCGAAGATCGAGACGGGCGAGGTGTCGGAGGCGCCGACGGCCGAGGAGTCGGACGCCCCGGCGCCGATCAACATGATGGAGGCGCTGAAGCGGAGCGTGGCGGAGACGAAGGGTCGGCGGAAGGGCGGTTCATCATCGTCTTCGTCGTCGTCGGGCGGGTCGAAGAGGTCGTCGTCGAAGAAGCGCTCCACGCGGAAGAAAGCCGGTTGAGGCGGAAGCGGGTTGGTTGGAGCGACGCGCTGACGGTGTGACCTGGCTGGATGCGTCGGCGCGGTTCGGCCTCACGATCAACGCGGCTGTTCGCCGGAAGCGTTTGCATGTCTTTGAAGACCTACAACGAGAAGCGAGACTTTCGGAAGACGACTGAGCCGACGGTTCAGGGTGCGCGGAAACCATCGAAGGGAGCGGGGGGTTTGTATGTGGTGCAGAAGCACGACGCGTCGCGGCTTCACTACGACTTTCGGCTCGAAGTCGAGGGGGTGCTGAAGAGCTGGGCGGTGCCGAAGGGGCCGAGCGAAGACCCGGAGGTCAAACGGCTGGCCGTGCAGACGGAGGACCATCCGCTGGATTACGGCGACTTTGAGGGCGTGATTCCGAAAGACGAGTACGGCGGCGGGACGGTGATGCTGTGGGATTGGGGCGAGTGGGAGCCGGAGGACGAGAACCCGGCGGCGGCGCTCGAGGCGGGCAAGCTTTCGTTCACGGTGCGCGGGGAGAAGCTGTCGGGGTCGTGGGCGCTCGTCCGGATGCAGGGCCAGCGGTCGGATGAGGGCAGGAACTGGCTGCTGATCAAACACGACGACGACGTTGTCGATAGGCGGAGAAAGCCGGCGGTGGAGGCGAAGCCTGATTCGGTCAAGACGGGTCGATCGTTGCGGGAGATCGCTGAGGACGAGGGCGACCGTTGGCACGTGAAGAAGGCGGCGCGGCACGACGGCGGATCGGGGCGCGGCGGCGGCGATGGCGGTACGAAGGCGACGGGGTCGTCAAAGGGGAGCTCGGAGTCGTCGAAGCGGTCATCGGCCTCGGACGGGCGAGGGTCGCGAGGCGGCGGCGGCGTTTCGAAGCGTGAGGCGAAGGCGGTGCTGAGCGCGGAGAGGTCGGCGTCGGCGGAAGCGGGGACGAAGCGGGGTCGTTCGTCGAAGAAGCTGAAGCTGGGGGATGTGGAGGGTGCGAAGGCGGCGACGACGCTGCGCGAGCCGCGGCCGTCGTTGTGCACGCTTGTCGGCGCGGCGCCGGAGGGGGACGGTTGGATCCACGAGATCAAGGTCGATGGGTATCGGCTGCTGGCGAGGAAGACGGCGTCGGGCGCGCGGCTGGTGACACGCACGGGGAAGGATTGGACCGACCGGTTCGGGCCGGTCGCGCGGGCGATCGAATCGCTGAGGGTCGAGGAAGCGATCATCGACGGGGAAGCGTGCATCGTGGACGACGACGGTCGAACGTCGTTCCAGGGCTTGCAGAACGCGATCAAAGCGGAGCGATACGGTCGGTTGCGGTTGTTCGCTTTCGACCTGCTGTTCTTGGACGGCTACGACCTGACGGAGTGTTCGTTGCTTGATCGGAAGCGGTTGCTTCGCGGAGTCATTCCGTCGGATGAGGGTGAGGACGCGACGCTGCGGTACACGGACCATATCGTGGGCGGCGGTGCTGCGGTGTATGAACAGGCGTGCGAGCTCGGGCTCGAGGGCGTGATCTGCAAGAAGGCCGATTCGAGGTACACGCAGAAACGGACGCGGTCGTGGTTGAAGGTCAAGTGCAGCAAGCGTCAGGAGTTTGTGATCGTGGGCTTTACCGAGCCGGGCGGCTCGCGCAAGCACTTCGGATCGCTGTTGCTCGGGGCGCACGACGAGAATGGCGAGTTGGTGTATGCCGGGAAGGTTGGCACGGGTTTCAGCGACGCGACGTTGCGGAGCATCGGCGGCAAGCTTCGTTCGACGGAGCGTACAACGTGTCCGCTTTCGACCGAGCCGGGCCGTTCGGAGACGAAGGACGCGCGATGGGTGACGCCCGAATTGGTCGGGGAAGTGGAGTTCACGGAATGGACCAGCGACGGTCGGCTTCGTCATCCGGCGTTCCAGGGTTTGCGTGAAGACAAAGAGGCGGATGCGGTGCGGATCGAGCGAGCCGAGAGCGGAAGCGCGAGGGGGGAATCGGGGGAGAAGAACGGGACGGGCGATGCGAAGGACGATCGGGCCACGAAGCGAAGTCAGGCGGGCGGCTCGTCGGACGCGAAGAACGGTCGGGCGCGAATCGCCGGGGTGTCGCTGTCGAGTCCGGACCGCGTGCTGTATCCGGAGCAGGGCCTGACGAAGCGCGATTTGGCGGCATACTTTGCGGAGCACGCTGAGTGGATCTTGACCTATGTCGCGGATCGGCCGCTGAGCACGGTGCGGTGTCCTTCGGGACGGACTGGCGAGTGTTTCTTTCAGAAGCATGTGCGCGAGACGTTCGCGTCGGAGCACATTACGCCGATCGAGGTGAAGGAATCGGGTGAGACGCGCGAGTACATCGGGGTGCACAAGGTGGAGGGCCTGGTGACGCTGGCGCAGTTCGGCGTGCTGGAGATTCATCCTTGGGGGTCGAAGAAGGACAAGTTGGACAAGCCGGACTCGGTCACGTTCGATCTCGATCCGGATGAGGGCTTGGCGTTCGACGACGTGAAGGATGCGGCGTTGATGCTGCGCGACCTGCTCGATGATCTCGGGTTGCGTTCGTTCGTGAAGACGACGGGGGGTAAGGGGCTGCACGTGCTGGCGCCGCTGACGCGGACGTCGGGCTGGGACGAGGCGAAGTCGTTCGCGTCGGATATCGCGAAGGGGGTGGCGGCGGGGCGGCCGAAGAAGTTCGTCGCGACGATGAGCAAAGAGAAGCGGAGGGGCAAGATCTTCATCGACTATCTGCGGAACGCGCGGGGCTCGACGTCGGTGGCGGCGTTCTCGCCGCGTGCGCGGGCGCAGGCGCCGGTGTCGACGCCGCTCGGGTGGGACGAGTTGGGTTCGCTGGACTCGCCTGCGAGGTACACGGTGGCGAACGTCGGCCGGCGGCTGGCGTCGCTCAAGGGCGATCCGTGGGCGGACTATCACACCGCTCGGCAGTCGTTGACGAAGGAGAGGCGTGAGCGGGCGAAAGGCGTGGGCGAGGGCGGTTCGTAAGGGATCAGTTCGCCGCGGGGCCGAAGAAGCTCTCGGCGAGGCGACCGGTGATGGGCACCGGCTTCCGCCGGCGCTGGGCGGCGTAGACGATGCCGAAAGCCGTATCGACGTAGTAGAGCACGACGACGGGAATGAGCAGCACGAAGCCGACGCCACAGGTCACGAAACCGACGACTCCCACGGCGATCGAAGCGACGAGATAGACGACGAACGCGGTGACGGCCTGCACGCCGTGGTACTTCGAGAGCGGGTCGCGGTCCATGATGATGGCGATAACGCCGAGGAGGTTCCAGGGAAGCGTGAAGAGGTTGGCGACATGGCAGCCGACGGCGAGGAAGACGGCCGTGTCGTCGACGTTCTCGCGGCGGTGATGACCGGGCGGGACGGAGCCGGGTACGGGGCCGGGTTCGGGGCCGGGCGGAGGCGGCTGCGTGCCGGCGTGCTGCGGGGTAGCGGGGCTCGGGGTGAAGAACGAGCCGAATGCGTCGACCGAGCCGGCGGGAGCCCAGTCGGGCATGCCTTCGGTCCAGACGGGCGTGCCGGGGCCGTGGTCGGGCAGCCGCAGTCGCTCGCGGACCTCGCCCTCGTCGAGCGGGCCGATCTGCTGGTTGCGTTCGACGACGTACCACACGCGATCGCTCATGGGGTTCCTCTCCGGTGGGGCCGCACGGGGCGACGTGCGGACGATACCGGATTGGGATTCGGTCGCGTGCGGTTTCGCGTGGGCGGGCTGAAGAAGCCGTGGCGGGGTGGGTGTGGGCCGCGGCGCCGTGTTCGGGGTCGCGATCTCTCGAGTCGATTTCGGCGACGGTGCGACGGCGTCAGATCGAGGCGTCGGTGACGCGGAGGATTTCCTTAGGCGTGGTGCGGCCTTCGACGACCTTTCGGAAGCCGTCCTGGCGGAGCGTGACCATGCCGCGCTCGCAGCAGAGGCGGCGGAACTCGGTGACGTTGGGGCCGCGGGCGATGACGTCGCGGAGGTGGTCGTCGACGACGAGGAGTTCGTAGATGCCGAGGCGTCCGGAATAGCCGGTGCCGCGGCATTTGTCGCAGCCCTTGCCTTCGAAGACCTGGGACTGGTCCATGCCCTGCATTTCGAGGAACTCGCGCATCTCTTCGGTGAGTTCGGCGGGGGCGCCGCAGTGCTTGCAGATGCGCCGGACGAGGCGTTGGGCGAGGACGGCGTTCATGGCGGCGCCGATGAGGAAGTTCTCGACGCCGATGTTGCCGAGGCGTGTGACGGCGGAGGGCGCGTCGTTGGTGTGGAGGGTGGAGAGCACGAGGTGGCCCGTGAGGGAGGCTTGGATGGCGATGGTGGCGGTTTCGATGTCGCGGATTTCGCCGAGCAGGATGACGTCGGGGTCTTGCCGCAGGAGGCTCTTGAGAGCGGCGGCGAAGGTCATGCCGATTTTCTCGTGCATCTGCGTTTGCGTGACGCCGTCGAGGTGGTATTCGACGGGGTCTTCGACGGTGGAGATGTTCTTGGTTTTTTTGTCCATCTGTCCCAGTGAGGCGTAGAGCGTCGTGGTCTTGCCGGAGCCGGTGGGCCCGGTGACGAGGACGATGCCGTGGGGTTGGTCGATCTGCTTTTTCCAGATGGTGAGCGTGTCGGGGTCGAAGCCGAGGTCGTCGAGTGTGACGGCGATGGACTTGGTGTCGAGGATGCGCATGACGGTCTTCTCGCCGCCGTTGGCGGTGGGAAGGGTGGAGACGCGCAGGTCGAGCTTGCGGCCCTGGATGTTGCAGCGGATGCGGCCGTCTTGTGGGACGCGGCGTTCGGAGATGTCGAGGTTGGCCATGATTTTGAGGCGGCTGGTGATGGCCGCGGTCATCTTGGCGGGTGGCTGAAGGGCTTCGAAGAGGATGCCGTCGATACGGAAGCGGACTTTGAGCGATTTTTCGCCGGGCTCGACGTGGATGTCGCTGGCGCCTTCTTTGACGGCGAGTTGGATGATGTAGTTGACGTACTTGATGACGGGCGACTCGGCGGCTTCGCGCTCGAGGTCGACCTCGGAGGAATCGTCGCGTTCGACCTGGACGTCGTCTTCGTCGATGTCGGAGAGGATCTCGTCGACGTTGGCGGTGTCTTCGTCGGCGCCGAGCGAGTCGAGCACGGTGCGGAGTTCGCTTGCGGGGCAGACGACGAGCTTGAGCGATCGGGCCGCGAGCCGGAGCCTGACGTCTTCGACGCCGAAGGCGTCGGTGGGGTGGGCGAGTCCGAGGATGACGCGTCCGTTGACGACGCCGAGCGGGGCGAGTTCGCGTTCTTTGCAGTAGGCGAGGCCGACTCTTTCGGCGCGTTCGACGTCGATCTCGGCGAGCATCGGCGGTTCTTCGCCGTCGTCGGCGCCGCCGTCGGCTGTCGCGTCCGCGCCCATCGGGTTCACGAGATGGCACAGGTCGAGACCGAGCTCGTCGGCGAGGAGCTTGCACCAACGGCGCTCGTCGACGCCCTGGTCGGCGATCACCTGACCGATGCGTGAGCCCGGCGTCTGCTTGAGGATGGTGCGGGCGGCGTTGAGCTGACGCGTGTCGGCGACGCCTTCTTCTTCGAGCGCTTGGAGGAGCAGTTCGTCGATGGGCTGGCACCACGCGCGGAGACCGGCGACGGATTCGAGCGGCGAGAGACCTTTGCGAAGCCACGTGCCGAGGCTTGGGTCGAGGTCGACGGAGACGTCGTGCGTCCGGTCCTGGGAGGCGTCGCTGGAGGCTTCGCGTTGGCGCGCGCGGAGGCCGAGTCCTTTGCCGCCGCGGTCGATGGAGCGGTCTCGCGAAGCGGAGCGATCGAGTGAGGCGCCGCGATCCGCGGAGCCGGCGGGCGGAGCGACTGGTTCGGCGGCGGCGGCGACCGCGGTGGTTGGTTGGCTCGGCGCGGACGGCTCGGCTTGGGCGTTTTCGGTTTCGCTCTGCGCCGTGTCGGGCTGCTGGCTTGCGGGCGCGTCGGCGGGCGGGGCGTTTGCGTCGTCTTCGGCGGCTTGCGAGTCGTGCTCGTCGAGGCGCTCGACGGCGGCGCTGGCCTGGTCGATGGCGCCGAGCGCGTGCTCGGCCGGATCGCTTTGGGAAGCCGCGCCGGCGTTGTCGGCGTCCGTCGCGGGACGGTGGCTTGCGTCGGTGGGCCCGTCGTCGGTCGGCGGTCCGGCGTCGGTGCCGGGACCCATGGCTCGGCGAGCCATTGGGGAAAGGTCATGGTCGGCGGGTTCGGTCGGGGCCGAGTCGGCGGCGGGCGGGGCGTTCGGAGCGTCGCCCTCGTCGCCCAGCTCTTCGAGTAGTTTGTCGACGTCGAAATCGTTCAAAGCTCAACCGATCTGCCGCGCCTCGTGCGCGTGCTGATTCACTCCATCACCAGGACGTAGTAGCGGTGCTGGACGCGGTGGTCTTCGGCGACTTCGAGGACGACGCGCGGTCCGCCCTGCTCGCCCGGGCCGTCGATGCGGAGCACGGCGAAGATGCCGTCGCCGAGGGAGTCGCCGACGCGTCGAGATTCGCCGTTGATCACCGCGATGGGTGAGGAGCCGCCGAAGACGGCGGTGAGGTTCATGCCGTTGAGCGCCGTTTCGAGCGCCTTCTGCTTGCGCTGGCGTTCGAGCTCGGCTGGGTCGACCTGTCGTTCTTTGGGTTTCGGCGCGGCGTCCGGGGTCGCGGGGCGCAGTTGCTCTTTCCAGACGAAGGGGTTCATCTGGACCTCGTGGAGGGGCACCTGGATGACGTCGACGGAAGCGCGGAGGTCGCCGAGGAGGCGTTCGTGGTCGAGTGCGCCGGTTTCGGCGGCGTTTTCTTCGAGGTTGTAGTCGAGGTCGATTCTCTCGAAGTGGAGGCTGCCGTTCATCCCGAGGTGGCGCATGCCGAAGAGCACGCCGCCGGCGACGGCGGCGACGAGGAGGAGGACGCCGGCGCCGCTCATGGTGACGGTGCGACCGCCGACGGTGATGCCGTGCGATGGGCGGCTGCCCCCGGCGGCGCCGCTTTTGGCGAGGTCGGCGACGAGGTTGGCGCGGCCGGCGTCGCCGTCGCCTGCCGGCGTGTGGTTCAAGAGATCGGGCTTCTCGGTGGCGTCGGTCGCGGGCTTGCCGCCGCTCATGGGTCCGAGGTCTTCGGCCTGTGCGTCGCCGCCCGAGGCGTCGTCGTGTTGGGAGCCGGACATGCCGGGAATACGGAGGCTCATATCAGGCTCCTTCGGCTTCGTCGGCGCCTTCGAAGTACACCGTCAGGGTGAATTGAGCGTCCATGGAACCGTCGCGTTCCTCGGCGCGTTCGAGCGTGAGGTCTGGCACGCGGATGATGCGCTCCATGCGTTCGATCTCGAGCAGGAAGACGTAGAAGTCGTTGAAGTCGCCCTGCATTTTGACTTCGATGGGCTTCTCTTTGTACTTGCCGGAGTTGACGGTCTTGAGCGTTTTGAATCGCGGGACTTTGAGTGAGTTGTCGCGGGCGAGGTCGGAGACCTGCTGGAGGACGCGGTCGACCTCTTTGTCGGAGGGGAGACGTGCTTCGACCATGCCGATGCCGTCTTCGATCTCTTCGATGCGGGAGGCGAGCGCGCGGGCTTCGCTGGTGGCGGCTTCGAGTTTGTCGAGCATGAGTTCTTTCTGCTCGATCTCTTTGCGGGCCTGCGCGATCTCTTCGTTCTGGGGTTTGAAGACGAACCAGTACGAGGACATGGGCATGGCGAGGAGCACGATGAGGAAGATGAGTTCGCGTGCGCCGAATTTCATGGCTGGTCCTCCTGCACGGGGACGCCGACGAGCCCGCCGTCGCCGAAGGGGCTGTCGTCGCCGCCCTTGCGTTCGACCGGTTCGATCGAGCGGGCGTCGGCGTTCATGTCGAGGTCGGCTTCGATCCGGAACTCGTAGACGAGCCGGTCGTTGATGATCGTTTCGGCGGACTGGATCATCTCGACGTTGCGGAGCAGCTCGCAGGCCTGCAAGCCGCGGAGATAGGTCGCGACGTCCTGGTTGCGCGGGGCGACGCCGATGATTTTGATGCGCGTCTTGTACTGCGGGGCGAGGATGACGTTCTCCTCTTCTTCTTTGCGCACGTTCGACTTGCGGGATTTCTTGGCGAGGCTCTTGGCCTCGGGCTTCTTCTTCGAGCGCGAGGCGACGCGGCGGTCGGTGCGTTCGGACATGACGTCCACCTCGAGCAGCGTCATCTGGTCCGGACCGCGGTTGATCAGTTCGGCGAGGAGCGTCGTGCGGGGGACTCGCTCGATGAGCGCGGCGGTGAGTTCGGCCTTGTCGAGGAGGTCGCCTTCCTGGACTTCGAGCTGTTTGAGCTGCTCGATCTCGGCGGCGGCGGTCGCGTATCGGACGTTGACCGTCTCCTGATACTGCCGCACGTCGTTCCATTGGCGGTTGGTGACGAAGAAGGCGCCGATCACGCCGAAGGTGACGACGATGAACAGCCCGACGCCGATCAGGTTGGTGCGCCGGGCGGCTTTGACCGCGAGGTAGTCCTCTGGGAGGAACGAGCCCTGCTTGGTGTTGTGCGATGGAAACTTCATCGAGCGCCTTTCCGGGCGAGCGTCCTCAGAGGTCGGTGGGGCTGAAGGCGAGGCCGACCGCGACCGCCCAATCGGGCCGCGGCGTGGTGAAGTCGATGCCGTTGAGGGTGTCGCCGTGGGCGGCCTGCACGCCGCGCAGCGGGTCGCAGATCACGCCCGGGAGTCCCGCGGCGGCCGAGAGGTGTTCGGCGATCTCGACGTTGCGGCACTCTCCGCCGAGGAAGACCGTGCGGGTCAGGACGGCTTCGGGGAAGACGGCCTGGTGCGCGCGGGTGAACATGCCGAGTTCCTCGGCGATGGCGTCGAGGGCGGTGACGCCGGCGGGAGCTTCTTGAACGGCGACGGAGTCGGTGGGTCGGGCGGCGCTTTCGAAGCTTGCGGGGGGCGCGTCGTCGCCGCCCGCGCCCTCGGCCATGGCGACGGCGGAGGCGAGCGAGCCGACGCGTTCCCAGAGTTCGCCGTGGAAGGCTTTACAGGCGGGGTTCCAGCCGCGCTCGTCGGTGACGCGTCGGCGCCGAGCTTCGGCGAGCGAGCAGCCGGCTTCGCGAGCGGCGGGGCTGTCGAAGTCGCGCCCGCCGATCGGCACGGTCGCGGCCGAGACGAGCTCGCGTCCGCGGGAGGCCATGAACTTGGTCGATCCGTAGCCGACGTCGACGTAGAGCGCGTGGGCCGGTTCGGAGCGTTTGGTGTCGCGGGTGATGCAGTCGAAGAGTCGCACGACGGCGGTGTGTTCGGCGTGTACGCCGACGGTTTCGAGCTTCGCGCCGCGGATCGATTCCATGTACTGGCGGACGACGTCGCGCGGCATGGCGACGCACAGCACCGCTTTGCGTTTGCCCTCGGAGGACATCATCTCGCCGACTTCGGTTTCCCGGAGAATCAGCATCGACGGGTCGAGACCCACGGCGCCGATGAGGTACTGCCCGAGCGCGTCGCGAGTCGAGACGCCTTGCGTGACGGGTGCGAGGACCCGCGCGACGAACGTCTGCTGGGCGGAGATCGAACACACCGCGCGGCGTCCTTTGAAGCCGGCGCCGCGGAGCATCACGGGCAACTGGGCGAGCTGATACGCCACGCGTTCGTGGTCGCGTAGCATCAGGTCGGCGGGCGTTTCCAATTGGGCGACCGCGACCATCTCGGGCGACTCGCCGTAGGCCAGTTGCACGGCCTTCAGCGAGGAGACGCCGAAGTCCAGAGCGATCGGTGAGAGAGCGCCTTTCCGCGCCGGACCTGCCATACCAGCCTCCGCATGCGGCGCGCCGCGACCCGGTTGCGGAGGGCGCGCCACACCACTCATCGGCCCGTCCGGCGACCGAATGAACCCAACCCGCCCCGCTCACCGGATCGCCACAGTCCGACCCGGCCCGGCTCGCCCAGCCCGCACGACCGGAACGGGGGAATGCCGGGTCGGCGCCCGATGTGTGCTCGACGACCCGAGGAGACCTACAGGGACATCAGCGTCCGCCCAAACGCGTAGGTGATTGCGAGCACGCACAGCACCTGCGTGACCACGCCCAGAACGCCCGCCAGAATGTTTTCGAGTGCGGCGGTCGGGCGGTCCTGCATGCAGCGGACGAAGCACGCCGCGAGAGCGAAGGGAAACAGGACGAAGCTCATCGCGAGCGCAACCGAGTGTTCGTGCAGGGTCACGCCGTGGAAGCCGGAGGAGGCCGATTCGCGCGGCTCGGCGTGATTCGCCGGGTTCGCGGGCTCCCCGCCCGAGCGGGTGGTGCGCACGTTGGTCTCGCGGCGACGCTTCGCCTTGACGACCCGATAACCTACACCGCCCGCCTCCTCCCGGCCCCGCGCGGCCGCTTCGCGTGCGTCCGGCGCGTCCACATTGACAGAGCGTTTCCGTCCGGTGGCGAGGTGTTCGACAGTGACAACGTATTGCGGCATGCGGCGGTCCCGGCGAAAGATCAAACCAATGCTACTTTGCGTCGGCGGGCCCGTCGGCACAGGCGATTCGATGGCGATCGACACGTTCGCATTATGATTGGGTCGCCGAACAGCTCGGCGGCCGTTGCAAGCCGCCCGGGGCTTCGCTATCCTGCTCGGCTCGGCTGACCGCGGCGGCCTTGGTGGGCCCGTCCGCGTCGCCGCCCGTTCTCCAGCGCTCTCGCCGGTCCACCGGCTGTTGACCTTTCGCCAGGATGTCGCCATGCCCAAGATGAAGACCCATAAAGGCCTCATGAAGCGGATCCGGCTGACTCGGACCGGTAAGGCTCGCCACAAGCAGGCCGGCGCGAAGCACTTACGTTCGGCCAAATCGCCGAAGCGTCTGCGTCGCCTGCGCAAGGAAGCCTACATGAAGACGTCGGACGCGAAGCGTCTGTCGCGTTTGCTGGGCATCAAGATTCGCGGTCGGGAGCAGCCGCGTTCGGCCGTGCGTCGCAGCCCGTCGCCGGCGGAGCGCAAGGCGATGCGCGAAGCGGCCCGCGAAGAAGCCGCCCAGAACGCGTAATCCGCGGCGCCGCGCGGCCGATGGGCCGGTCGCGTCGCCGACACGATTCATCACCGCCGCGTGCAGCGACCGCCGCACGCTCGGCCTTCCCGTTCTCACCACGTCAACCAGCCCGGTTGCCGATCGGGACCTAAGCGATGCTGGTGGTTCGGCGTTTTGCCGAGTCGCCGGCTCCCCCTCCCCGGCGCCGCACGAAGGAGTCTGCCATGCCCCGCGTACGCAAAGGTTCGGCCCGCAAGCGTCAGCACAAGCGCGTGCTCCGCGAAGCCCGCGGCTATTTCGGGACCAAGTCCCGCCACTACCAGCAGGCCAAGGTGGCCCTGACCCGCGCCGGCGCGTTCGCCTGGCGTGACCGTCGCCAGCGCAAGCGCGACTTCCGCCGCCTGTGGATCATCCGGATCAACGCCGCCTGCCGGATGCGCGGCATGCGCTACGCCGCGTTCATCTCGGGGCTCAAGATGGCCGGCGTGCTGCTGAACCGCAAGATGCTCTCGGAACTGGCGATCCGCGACCCGCAGGCGTTCGACAAGCTCGTCGAGATCGCGGCCGAGCACACGGAAGCCAAGCGGATGAAGCCCGCGGCCTGAGTGGCGGCGGGTCGTTGTGAAGTCGGCCCCCGTCCGCCGCATGAGTTCGGCAAACCGCGGGCCCACTACTCACGGCGCGGCCTCACGAAGTCACCCGCGGCCTCTCTGTCGTCGTAGTGGTGTCCCCGCAGGCCGGTGTCATTGCGGTTGGGCGCTTCGCTCGGCGGTCGCCCGCCCGCTCGGCACAGACTGACAAGGCGGGGCGAACATTGTCGCGCCGCGAAGCGGGCCGAAGCACTTGGCGATCAAAGCCGATCGTGGTATTCTCTTCGGCCCGGCGGGGCACGCCCCGCTGGAGGAAGACAGAGACGTCGGGCACTTAGCTCAGTTGGTAGAGCACGGCACTGAAAATGCCGGTGTCCCCGGTTCAAGTCCGGGAGTGCCCATTTCCGCGATCAATCGGATTCGATGGCTGCCGCTCCAGTGTCCGCTGGAGCGGTTTTGATTTGGCGGGTGTTGGTTGGGTGGTGGCCGGTTGGGTGAGGTGTCTGTCCGCGCGAGGGCACGCTCGCGGCCTTGAGGAAGGGCGAGGTCGTGGCGTGCGGCTTCCGGTCCGCGCAGCGGTTTGAGCCCGCGGTGCTCGCGTTATTGACCAAAGGACGCGGGGCCGTCTTTGTCCGGCAGGGGAGCGATTACGACGAAATCGCGGGCATTACCTGAACTCGCGAAACCGGCGCGGGCCGAAGCCCAAGGACCCTTCCGGGGGACACCTCTTTCTTCTTGCACGCGCCGACCGGAGCGACGACGATGACAGCCGCTGTGAACGACTTTTTTGCCGATCCCTTCGCGTGGCAGGCGGCTGACGGCGAACGCGACCCAGCGTGGAACGAACCTTCGAGGGCCGATTCGCCCGCCGACGGGCGTTCGCCCGGCCGCGCAGTCGACGGAGGGCAGGGGCAGCGGCCCAGCGGCTGGCGAAGCGACGGCCCCGCAACCGACTTTCTCGCGACCGGCGACGAACGCAACTACGCCATGATCAATCACGGCGTCGGCCTGCTCAGCCTGCCCACGGGCGGCGTGCCTGTGATCGGACCCGTCCTCGTCCTCGTGCTGTGGCTCAGCCGGAAGCAGCATTCGCCGTTCCTCGACGACCACGGCCGCGAGGCGACGAATTTTCAACTTTCCGTTTTGCTTTACATCGTCGGTCTGTGGCTGTTCGGCGTGGCGCTGGCGCCGATGACGTTCGGCCTGGTCTTGCTGCCGATCGTGCTGCTTCATGTCGCGTTGGCGGTCGTGCTCGTCGTCGGCGTCGTCCGCGGCGTGCTCTTCGCCCGCCGGGGTCGGTACTACCGCTATCCGATCTGCTTGCGCATGCTGGCGGGTCCGAACGATACCGATTCGGCGTCCGCCGGTCGTCGCGCCCGCGCCCGCGCCGATCGCGAGAAGCAGGGCAAGGCCGGGGGTGGTTGGTGGAGCGATCCTTCGTGCGGTTCTTCATGGGGTGGGTCATGGAACGGCGCGGGCGGCAAGACGCGGAGCGGTCCGTCCCGAGGCGGGGCGTGCGGCGCGCGGCCCGGCAGGCGAACGAAAGCCAAGGTGTGCGGTCTTGACGAGTTGAGCGACGGCGAGCGGCATGAGGTCGATCAGGCGTTGCACCAGGTCAACCGCGTCGTCCGCCGGGCGGGCGTGGCGGCCAACCGCGCCGCGAAGCACGTGGCCCGCGCCATCGACGACGCCTCGAATCCACGCGACCCGAGCGCTCACGCCGACTCGCAGCAGCAGCGATCCCGCCGGCCCCGCGGTTGAGGCCCCGCCGAAGCCGTCTTTACCCGTCCGGCTTCCCGGTCCGCCCGCGCCCGCACTACACTCGGATCAGATGCCGCTGCTCCATGCCGCCGAACTCCGGAAGTCGTTCAACGGCCGCACTGTCGTCGGCGGGGTCGATATCGACATGGAGCCCGCCGAGATCGTCGGCTTGCTGGGCCGCAACGGCGCCGGCAAGACGACCAGCTTCCGCATGATCATCGGCATGCTCGAGCCCGACGCCGGCGCCGTCTTCCTCAACGGCCGGGACGTCTCCCGGCTGCCAATGTTCCAACGCGCCCGCCTCGGCATGGGCTACCTCTCGCAGGAACCCTCGATCTTCACCCGGCTCACTTGCGAGCAGAACCTGCTCGCCATCCTCGAAACCATGCCGATCCGCCGCCGCGAACGCCGCCAGCGGGCCGCCGAGCTTCTCGAACAGTTCGGCCTTCTCAAGAAACGCAACGAACCGGCACGCACCTGCTCGGGCGGCGAGCGGCGCAAGCTCGAGATCGCGCGCGCGCTCGTCACCGAGCCGCGCCTCATCTTGCTCGACGAGCCTTTCTCCGGCGTCGATCCCCTCGCCGTCGAAGACCTCCAGCGCGAGATCCATCATCTCGCCGACATGGACATCGCCGTCCTCATCACCGACCACAACGTGCAGCAGACTCTCGCCGTGTGCGACCGCGCGTACATCATCGACGAGGGCACGGTGCTCAAGCAGGGCTCGCCTCGGGCGCTGATCAACGACGCGGTCGTGCGCCGCGCGTACCTCGGCAGCATGTTCCGCGGCGACGAGTTCGACCACCTCGCGAAGCGCGCCCGTCGCGAGCCCGAACACAACGGTTCGAACCGGCCGGAATCGCCGGTCGCCTCCGTCGGCGTGTCGCGTCCAGCCGAGGCGTCGGCGCCCGCGCAGCGGAGGACCAAGCAATGACGAGGGGACTTGCGCGCCGCCGACCGACCCACGCCGACCGCCGACGTTTCGCGCGCACGCGCCGCATCGCGGCCGCCCTCGCCCTCGGTGCAGCGGCGGTCGCGCTCACGGGCTGCGTCGAACGCCGCATTGTCATCACGTCGGACCCCACCGGCGCCGCCGTCACGCTCAACGACGTGGACGTGGGTCTGACGCCGCTGGAAGTCGATTTCACCTACTACGGCGTGTACGACGTTCAGCTCCGCAAGCCCGGTTTCGAGCCGCTGCTGACCACCGCCGACGCCGACGCGCCGTGGTACGAGTGGCCCGGCATCGACATCGTCTCGCAGGCGATCCCGCCCACCGACCGCACGATGATCCGCTGGCACTTCGCGCTCGAGCCGGTCGATCTCGACCCGGGCGAACTCATCGATCGGGCCCGCTCGACGCGATCGCTGCTGGGTCCGGCCGAAGCTGCGGTGCCGAGCGAGACGAACGACGACTGAACGCCCGGCGGCGGGCGCTCCGCGCCGCGACGCCGGTCGCTCTCGAAAGCTCGAGTGGTTCGACCCGGCGCCGCACGCGTTACTTGCCGGCGCGATCGTGACGTGCCGGCTCGTTCGCGCCGGCGCGTTCCAGCAGCGTCATCCGCAGCGCCTCCGCCCGTGTCCGTCGCACGGGTTCGAGCACGATGGTTCGTCCTGCGCCGCCGCGTGCGTGCTTGCTGACCGTCTCGCGCACCACGAATCGGCGTGGCGACGGACTCGTCGTGAGTCGCCGCACCTCGACGCGGTGCAGCGGCGCTTCGAGCAGCACGCCCCGGGCCGCGGCGCCGCCTCCGCCCGTCGCGGCGCGACCGACGCGGCTGAGCGAGAGGATCAGCACCCGCCGATCCGTCGTCACCACCAACACTCGCGCCGCCGCCCGCAGCCACACCAGCAGCGGGAAGCCCGCGCCCGGGATCACCTGCGCCCCGATCGCCGTCAACGCCCATGGCAGCGACGGCCCCAGCGTCGCCCACGACCAGCCCAGCGCCCGTTCGCCGGGCTGGAGCCGATCGCGAAGGACCGCGCGGACCGGCATCACGGCGCAACGTTCCGCTGCGTGTTCGTTCGCTTGTCAAAAGCTCGCCGTGCCGAAGCCGTTTCCGCCGTCACCGGCGAGCCCGCGTTTCGTGGGTCGGCGGACGGATTCAATAGTTGTCCACGAGTTCCGCCAGCAAGCGCGCGCCGAACCCGGTCGCCGAGTTCTTGACGTACGGCCCCGTGTCCGAGTCCACGGAGTGGACGCCCGCGATGTCGAGGTGGCACCACGGCACATCCTGCTCGACGAAGTAGGAGAGGAACGCCGCGGCCTGGATCGGGTGCGCGGCCCGGACGGGCGCCGAGTTGAGGATGTCCGCCACCGGGCTCTTCATCAGGTCGCGGTATTCCTGGTGCAGCGGCAGGCGCCAGACGCGCTCGCCGGTGGTGGCCGAGGCGTTCTCGACCGCGCCGCGGAGCTTGTCGTCGTCGCACCACATGCCCGCGTAGGTGTTGCCCAGCGCCACCACCACGCCGCCGGTCAGCGTCGCCATATCCACCACATACGCCGGCTTCTCGTGCGAGCACGCGCGGATCAACCCATCGGCCATTACGAGGCGACCTTCCGCGTCCGTGTTCGTCACTTCGACGTTCACGCCGTTGGGGTATTCGATGATGTCGTCGGGCCGGTAGGCTTCATCGCTGATCGAGTTTTCCGCGCAGCAGAGCAGAGCCACGACGGGTCGCTTGGGCTTTACGACCGTGGCGATCGCGTGCATGGCGCCGAGCACGCCTGCGCCTCCGTCCATGTCGCGCTTCATGCCGCGCATCCCGCCGCCGACCTTGATCGACAGCCCGCCCGAGTCGTAGGTGATGGTTTTGCCGACGAACACCGCCGGTTTCGCGCCGCGCTTCGCCGGCGACGGCGTGTACTCGAGCCGAACCATCGCGGGCGCGTTCTCCGACGCCTGGCCGACCGTGTGGATGCCCATCATGCCTTCGTCAAGAAGTTTCTTCCCGCTAAACACGGTGCATTTCATGCCCGTCTTGCGCGCGAGTTTCTTCGCCTCGGACGCGATCCAGTTCGGCGTGCACACGTTCGGCGGCGTCTCGCTGAGCAGGCGGGTGAAGTTCGCCGACTCCGCCAAGCCCAGCCCGTAGTCGACGCCCTCGACGAAGCGCTTCTCGTCCGCTTTGATGGTGATGTTCTCGCGTTTGGGCAGTTCGGCCGCGGAGCCCTTGAATTGGTCGCGGTTGAACGAGAGCAGGCCGAACGCCTCGCCGATCGCGCGGCCGCAGAGCGCGAGGTCGGCCTTCGCCGAGTTCAGGGCCGTCTCGAGCCGCAGTTCCACGACGCCGACCTTCGCCCGCGCCAAATGCTTGGCGAGCGTCGCCGCGGTGTTGTGCAAAGACGTATGGCTGAAGCATTCTTTCTTGCCGAGCCCGAGCACGATGACGCGCTCCGGTTCGCCGTTGCCGCCGCCGGTGAACGATTCGGCGATCGAGCCGGCTTCGCCCGTCGCTTCGGCTCGTTTCGCCGCGGCCGCTCCGAGCCCCTGGTGGTCGTCTTCTTTCGCGCCGCGCGGCAGCCCCTGTCCCTGGAAGTGAGCGAGCACGATCGCGTCCGCTTTCGCGCGACCGCCGGTCTTGATGGCGTTGAACATGAACTCGGGCTCCTTGTGTGCACGGCGTGCACAATCCGCGTCGGCGGGCCGCGGCGCACCGGGCGCCGCGTGCTTCACCGACCAAAGCGTCAATCGGCGAGTCTACAAGCCCCGGGAGCCCGCGGCCAAAGCGGCGCCGTTTCCGCCCGTCGGCGCCCGCCGGCGCACGCGTCAAGTTGAGCGGATCGACCGCCCCGGCTACCTTCACCGGGTGTATTCGCCGCGGCGACTTTCAGATGTCCCGAGCGCCGTCGCGGCAGCGGCGGGCGCGCTCGGCGCACGCCGCGCTCGTTCAGCGAGGCGCGGGTTCCCACGCCTCGGGCCGGCCGCGCTCGCTTTGCTCGTCGGGGCGTCGCTCGCTCTGCCGCTGAACGTCGTCCAGCAGGCCGCCCTCGCCGCTCAGCCGCTCGCCGAAGACGTGCCGCCCGAAGTCGCCCCCTATCAGGGCCGGCCCGTCCGCGACGTGCGCGTCGACGGCCTCGAGCGCGTCGATCCGGTCTTCGTGCAGAACCAGCTCCGCACCACCACCGGCCGTCCGCTCGACTGGCGCACCGTCCAGATCGACCTGCGCAACCTCGAGCGACTCGGCGAGTTCCGCCGCGTGGAAGCCGCCCTCGAAGTGAACGACGACCTTTCGGTCGACGTCGTCTTCCGCGTGCAGGAGGCGCCGCTGATTCTCGACGTCGAGGTGGTCGGCAATCGCCGGCTCGCCGACCGCGAGCTCGCCGCCGCCATCGGTCAGGTCCGCTTGCTCTCGGGCGTCGCCATCGACGACTACCGCATCGGCGCCGCCCAACGCGCCATCGAACAGACCTACCGCGACGAGGGCTTCTATCAGGTCGAAGTCACGGTCGACGAGACCGAACTCGAAGAGACCGGCCTGCTGATCTTCCGAATCCGCGAAGGCGAGCGACTCCGCATCACGTCCATCCGCTTCGACGGCAACCGCGCGTTCGCCGACCGCATCCTCCGCGAGCAGGTCCGCTCGAAGGTGGACGACCTGTTCAACACCGGCCCGCTCGACGACGCGCTGCTCGACAACGACGTGCGATCGCTCATCGAGTTCTACTCCGACCGCGGCTATCTCGACGTCCGCGTCTCGCGCGACATCTTGCCCGCCCCCAATGGACGCGAGGCGATCGTCACCTTCATCGTCGACGAAGGCCCGCTGTACATGCTGCGCAGCGTCGAGGTCGCGCCGAGCGCGATCGAAGCCGAAACCGGCGGCGGGCTCGACGTTCTCTCCCCCAAGCAGGTCGAGGGTCTGCTCACCATGTCGCCGGGCGACGTGTTCTCCGACCGCGAGCTCCAAGCCAGCATCGACGCCGTCCGCAACGCGCTGCGCCAGATGGGCTATATCGAGGCGGCCGTCACGCGACAGACTTTCAAAGACCCCGACACCAACGAAGTCGACCTCCGCCTGCTCATCGCGGAAGGCCGCCGCTTCAAAACCGGCCTCGTCCTCACCACGGGACACGACACGACGCAGTCTCGCGTCATCCGCCGGGAGACCGAGCTGCTGCCGGGCCACTACCTCGACGGCACGGCGATCGACGAAACCGAGCGCCGCCTCCGCCGCACGCGCATCTTCCGCGGCGCCGCGCCGGGCTACCCCGGCCCGCGCGTCGTCGTCCAGCCCGTCGACCCGCGATACCCCGCCTACCGCGACGTCCTCATCGAGGTCGACGAAACCCGCACCGGCTCGCTGGGCTTCGGCGCGACCATCGGCTCCGACCAGGGCCTCGTCGGCGCCATCAACCTCGTCGAACGAAACTTCGACCTCTACGACACGCCCGACTCCGTCGGCGAGTTCCTCCGCGGCGAAGCCTTCCGCGGCGCCGGCCAGACCTTCAACCTCTCCCTCCAGCCCGGCGCCGAAGTCTCCACCTACTCCATCGGCCTCTCCGAGCCCGCCCTCTTCGAGTCCGACTACGCCGCGGCGGGCAACCTCTTCTTCCGCTCGCGTGAATACGACGAGTTCGACGAGAACCGGCTCGGCACCCGCCTCTCGCTTTCCCGCCGGTTCGGCACCCGCTGGAACGGCGGCCTTACCTTCCGCGCCGAACAGATCGACATCTCCAACATCGACGAAGAGTCCACCGTCGATCTCTTCGACGTCGAGGGCGAGAGTCTCCTCACCTCGTTCGCCTTCTCCCTCTCGCGCAACACCACCGACGACTTCGCCCGCCCGACCGCCGGCACCAACACCCGCCTCTCCTTCGAGCAGGTCGGTCTCGTCGGCGGCGACTTCAATTACTCCCGCGTCGCCGCCGAGCACACCGCCTTCCTCAAGGTCGACGAGGACTATCTGGGCCGGCCCACCGTCCTCAAACTCTCGGCCGCCTCCGCCCTCATCATTCCCTTCGACGAGGCGCCCATCTTCGAGCGCGAGTACCTCGGCGGTCGGTCCTTCCGCGGCTTCGCCTTCCGCGGCATCGGACCGGTCGGCATCCGCAACGACACCGGCGAAGAAAGCGACGACCAGGTCGGCGGCGACTTCTCGTTCTTCCTCGGCGCCGAGCTTCAGCGGCCGCTCGTTCAGGACGTGCTCGCCGGCGTCCTCTTCCTCGACACCGGTACCGTCAACGACGACCTCTCGATCGACAATTACCGCGTCTCCGTCGGCGCCGGCCTCCGCATCTCCATCCCCCAGCTCGGCCCGGTGCCCATCGCCCTCGACTTCGGCTTCCCGATCGTCAAAGAGGCGACCGACGAGACCCGCATCTTCTCGTTCTTCGTCGATATCCCCTTCTGACGGGCCGACGTTTGGATGGCGTCCCGAATCCCCGGCTACGGGGTCCGGAAACGTTCGCAAAGCCCGACCGACGCGACATTTACCAGTTTCGGGCGGCGTCACGGCTTGCGAAGAGCGTCCAAGCCGGCGACAATTGGACTATTCCAATCGCGGGCCGCCCAGCCCCGCCGATGTAACCGCTCAGAACCGCCCGGAGCCCAGACTATGCCGTTCGCCCACGTTTCCTTCGCCCGCCCGCTCGCCGCTCTCGCCCTTCTCGTCGCCGCCGGCTCCGCCTCCGCGGCCGTCATCAACGTTCCCGCCGATCAACCCACGATCCAGACCGCCATCAACACCGCCGGCGCCGGGGACGTCGTCGTCGTCGCGCCCGGCGTCTACCCGGAACGCGTCGACTTCCTCGGCAAACGGATCACCGTCCGTTCCGCGCAGGGGCCGAGCGTCACCACCATCACCGGCGCCGGCTTCACCGGGCCGGTCCTCCTCGCCGTCAACGGCGAGACGACCGCCACGGTTCTCGAAGGCTTCACCATCACCGGCGGCGACGGCGACGACGGCGGCGGCCTCTTCGCGCAAGACGCCGGGCTGACCATCCGCGACTGCGTATTCATCGGCAATTCCGCGTCCAGCGAAGGCGGCGGCGCCTCCTTCCGGCGCATCGAGCCCGCCTCGCCCAGCACCGTCGTCATCGAGAACACGCGCTTCGAGAACAACTCGGCCGTCGAGTACGGCGGCGGGCTCCAGGTCAATAGCATGACCCTCACCCTCCGCAACGTCGAATTTGTCGGCAACACCTGCGACTTCCGCGGCGGCGGGCTCGTGCTTTCTGGGGGCTCGAACTCGCTCATCGAAGACGTCCTCTTTGAGAACAACTCCGCGACCGACGACGGCGGTGGCGGCGACATCGCCGCCAACCTCATCACCCTCCGCCGCCTCACCGTCACCAACAACACCGCGGGCGACGGCGGCGGGCTGTACTTGGCCGCGAACGGCGCCACCGTGCTCAGCGACTCCACCTTCACGAACAACGTCTCGGCCTCGCGCGGCGGGGGCCTCGACGCCGCCGGCGACGTCTCCATCTTCGGCGTCGCCTTCGTCGACAACCACGCGGACGGACGCGGCGGCGGCGTTCATCTCTCCAACCTCACTAATCAGGAGATCGCCGACGTCACCTTCGAGAACAACTCGGCCGGCGGCGACGGCGGCGGCGGCTACTTCGCGAGTTTCACCAACACCGTCGTCCGGGACGCGTCTTTCGTCGGCAACAACGCCGACAACCGAGCCGGCGGCGTCTACCTGTCTTCCTTCGGCGGCGGCTCGACGTTGCTCCGCGTCGCCGTCAGCGACAACGCCGCCCTCGGCAACGGCGGGGGTGTCTACGCCTCCAGCTTCTCCGATTCCGCGGTCGAGTATTCCCGCATCACCAACAACACCTCGGGCGGACGCGGCGGGGGCTTCTACCTCGCCGGCGCCGACTCCACGTTCGCCAACTCGCTCATCGCCGAGAACGCCGCCAACCAGCAAGGCGGCGGGTTCTACGTCACGACGAACACGACGAACTTCTACATGAACCTCACCGTCGTCGGGAACACCGCCTCCGCCGCCGCCGGCATGGCCGCCGGCAGCACCAACAACACCTTCGTCAACAATTCCATCTTCTGGAACGATCCCACCGTCAGCGAGTTCTCCACCGGCTCGTCTTCCGGTTTCTTCGTCAACTACTCCCTCGTCCGAGGCGGCTACACCGGCATCGCTAACCCCGACGCCGATCCGCTCTTTATCGATCCCGCCTCGGGCGACTACCGGCTCGGGGATGGTTCGCCCGCCATCGACCAAGGCAATAGCCAGTCCCCGGTCGCCCAGGCCTACAGCGTCGACCTCGTTGGCGAACCCCGCTTCGTGGACGACCCCTCGACCACCGACGGCGGCAAAGGCTCGGCCCCCATCGTCGACCTCGGCGCCTTCGAGTACCAGGGCCCGATCGACCAACCCTGTCCCGGCGACGCGACGGGCGACGGCCTGGTCAACGCCGACGACCTGCTGATCGTCCTCGCCGGCTTCGGTCAGCCCACCACCGGCGGCTCCGCTTCGGGCGACTTCAACGACGACGGCCTCGTCAACGCCGACGACCTCCTCGTCGTCCTCGCCGCGTTCGGACAAGCCTGCCCGTAACCCGTCGGCGCCGACCGGCGCACCACGGCGTTCGTGCCGCTCACTCATTGACTGCCCCCGGAGGACCGCCTCGTGAGACGCCCGGGGGCTTTCTCACGTCCATGTCGCGGGCCTCGTCGTCGCACGCCTCCGCCCGCCCGCGGTTGGCCCGATACTGTTCAGCCATGCCAGCCGCCGGCGACAACTCGATTCCCGCGGACCAGCCCACCGCCGCCGACTCGCCCGCCGACGCCAGGCCGACCGTCGGCGTCTCCATGGGCGATCCGGGCTCCATCGCGCCCGAGGTCCTCGTCAAGGCGCTCGCGGACCCGGGCCGACGCCGTTCCGCTCGCTGGGTCGTCTACGGCTCCTCAGCCGCGCTGCTCGACGCCTCTCACGACGCCGAGGTCGAACCGTTCTGGTGGACCGTCGCCCGCTCGTCGGGCCTCGCCGACCACGCCGCCGCGCACGACGTGGTGCTCATCGACCGCGACGACGAGACCGGCCCCGAGGCCGGCATCTGGCGCCGCGAAGACACCGCCGACGGCGGCGCCGCTTCCTACGCCTACGTCGAAGACGCTCTCGCCGACGCCGCGGCCGTGGTCCGTACCCGCGGCGAAGCCGCCGGTCAACCCGCCGGCCCCAGCTTCGGCGCGGGACTCCCCCTCGAAGCCGTCGTCACCGGCCCCATCAGCAAACTCGCCTGGGCCATGGCCGGCCGAAAGAAATGGGCGGGTCACACCGAACTCGTCGCCGCCCGCCTCGGCGGAACCCACCCGCGCATGAGCTTCGTCCTCCCCGAACTCCGCGTCATGCTCGTCACCGCGCACCAGCCCCTCATGACGGTCGCCGACACCATCACGCTCGGCCGCGTCATCGACACCATCCAACTCGCCCACGACACCTGCCTCGAACTCGGTCTCACCTCGCCCCGCGTCGCCGTCTGCGGGCTCAACCCGCACGCGGGCGAGAACGGCCTGCTCGGCACCGACGAAGAACGCGTCGTCACCCCAGCCGTCAAACACGCCCGCGGGCAGGGCCTCGACGTTCACGGCCCGCTCCCAGGCGACACCGTCTTCAGCAAAGCCCTCGGCGGACCCGGGCGCCGACCCATCTACGACGTCGTCGTCGCCATGTACCACGACCAGGGGCTCATCCCCGTCAAGCTGCTCGGCTTCGACCGCGCGGTCAACTACACCGCGGGCCTGCCCGCCCCGCGCACCAGCCCCGACCACGGCACCGCGTTCGACATCGCGGGCCGCAACGTCGCCGACCCGGGCTCCATGGCCGCCGCCATGGACCTCGCCGTCAAGCTCGCCCTCGGCCGCCGCGTCACGCAATCCGCGTGACGCAGCGCGCCGCGCCACGCAGTCCCCCTGCGACAGGCTCACAAAAGCGGCGACGCCAACTGCGCCGCGTTCTCCAGCGTCACGAACGCCTTGCCCCGGTTCGCGATGCTGCACTCGTCGAACGGGATGCTCCCGTCCATGTAGCGTTGCTGAATGTCGCGCAGCCGCCGCGAGGTCGCCGCGTCGTACGCGAAGATGTTCAGCTCGAAGTTGATCCAGAAGCTCCGCCGATCAAAGTTCGCCGTCCCCAGCATGCAGAACGAACGGTCCACCACCACCGTTTTCGCGTGCAGCAGCCCGCCCGTGTACAGCAAGACCTCGACGCCCTGCTCGTGCAGGTCGCGCAGGAAGCCCCGCGTCGCCAGCGCCACCAGCGGCCCGTCGATCCGGCGTGGCGACACCACCACCAATCGCACCCCGCGCTCCCGCGCCGCCTCCAGCGCCAGCATCATCGCCGGGTCCGGCATGAAATACGGCGACGAGATCACCAACTCCTCCTCCGCACCGTGCACCGCGTGCAGCAGCAGCTTGTGCAGCGTGCCCGGGTTCTGCCCCGGACCGGACGGCACGATCTGAATCGGCGCGTCCCCCGTGTCGATCGTCGGGAACAGCCGCCGCTGCCCGGACGCCAGCGGCTGCGACGTCGTACCGTCCGCAACCGAAGCTTCTTCCAGTTCCGCCCGCTGCGCCGCCGCCGCTTCTTCGATGTCCCGCTCCACCGCTGCGAAGGGGTCTTCGTTCGTCTCCAACGCGCGATCGATCTCAAACGCCGCCTTGAACGCCGGGATCGACGGCCCGGTAATCCGCGCCATGATGTCGACCCAGCGGCCCACCCCCTCGCCCCGCTTGAACTGCGCCGGGTCGATGATGTTGAAGCTGCCCGTATACGCCACGGCCTCGTCGATCACCACCAGCTTGCGATGGTTCCTGATGTCGACCCGCGCCGCGTAGATCCGCAGGAACCGCACGGGAAGCGACGCCCGCAGATCTACGCCCGCGTCCCGAAGCCGCGCCGCGTGAGGCGACTTCAGCAACTGCCGCCCGCCGACGCCGTCCACCACCACGCGCACCCGCACGCCGCGACCGGCCGCCGCGATCAACTCGTCGACGAACTCCAGCACGCGCCCTTTCGGCTGAAAGATGAAGAACAGCAGGTCGATCGAGCGCCGCGCCGACCGGACGTCCTCCATCAGCCGCGGGAAGATCGCGTCGAAATCGTCCAGCAACTCCACGTGGTTGTTGAAGACCAGCGGCATCGCGTTCGTCGACGCCGCCAGACGCCGCAGCCCCATCACCGCCTCGTGATAGGTCTGCTCCGGATTCCGTGGGCTGGTCTGAAGACGCTCGCGCAGCTTCTCCCGAGCCGAGTCCGTCAGCGAGGCGATCCGCCGCGTCCGCCGCTCGCTCAGCCACGGCTCGGCCACCACGAGATACGCCACCGCCCCGACGTACGGAAACGCCGCCACCACCGCGATCCACGCCAGCGAGAACTCGGGCGACTGACGCTTGTTGATCACCCGCAACCCGAGCAGCAGCACGATCGTCCAGTGCGCGATCACCCCCAGAGATGACAGCCAGTGCTGGTCCTCCATAGGCTTGGCGTCAGTCTAGCGGTCGATGAAAGGTCCCCGCCCACATGAACGCTTCGCATGAGCACATCGACGCACCGCCCACCGGCCGAAGCGTGGAGCCAAGTGCCGAAGCCGACGCCGCGGCCGCGCCGCCTCATCGTCCGACGCGCCCCGCGCTCCGCCGCCGCGCCGCCGCTCTTCGCTCGGGACTCCGCCGCTACCCGCCCGAACTCTTCGCCTCCGCCATCCGCCGCGGCGGGCTCGGCGGCGACGCCGCACGGCGCATGCTCGACGAACTCCACCCCCACGCCCTCGCACTCGCCTGGCTCGGCCATGCTTCCGTCACGGGCACCATCGACGACCTCACCTTCGCCGTCGACCCCGTCCTCTCCGAGCGCATCGGCCCGCGCGTCTTCGGCCGCACCTGGGGCCTCTCGCGCAAACAGACCGCGCCCGTCCGACCCGAAGCCCTCAAGGGCGTCGAACTCGTCCTCCTCACCCACGCTCATTTCGACCACCTCGACCGCGCCACCCTCGCCGGCATGGCCTCGAAAGACACCGTCGTCGTCGCGCCGAAGCGTTGCCGCTCGCTCGTCCCACGCGGCTTCGCCGACGTCGTCGAACTCGACCACGGCGACACCACCTCGCTCGGCTGCGCCACCATCACCGCCGTCCCGCCCAAACACTGGGGCGCCCGCATGGTCCTCGACCGAAAGCGCGGCGCCAACATGTACGCCATGACCTGCAGCGGTGTCCGCATCCTCCTCGCAGGCGACACCGGCATGACCGACTCCCCGACCGACCACGGCCCCTTCGACCTCGCCGTCTTCGGCATCGGCGCCTACGAACCATGGGAACACATGCACGCCACGCCCGAGCAGGTCTGGCGCATGTTCGAACGCGCCGGCGCCGAACTCCTCCTCCCCGTCCACCACTCCACCTTCGCCCTCTCCGACGAGCCGGCCGACGAACCCATGCACCGCCTGCTCAAAGCCGCCGGCCCCGACGCCAACCGCGTCCTCCGCGCCGCCGTCGGCGAGGTCATCGTCCTCCCCAATCCGGGCGGCGCGGTGAACAGCGACGCGGGCGCTCCGCCCGGCGTCCCGTAAACGTTGCCGAAAGCAGGCGTCCCTCCGCTGCCGCAGCGGGACGCCGTACACCGACGAACGCACCGCGTTTCAGTCGTCGTAACCGCCGCGCTTCATGATCGCCTCACGGCCGTCTGGAAGCACGATCCGCGTCGCGTAGATCTCCGGGCGTCTTCCCGGGAACACGTCGTCGTCCGCGGCGCCGAACACCGTCACCCGATCCCCGACGGCGACCGGCATCCGGTTACGCCACCCGATATAGATTCGGATCGAGCCACTATCGTCTTGCAACACGAACTCGTCGCTGTCTCGGATGCGCGTGACCTGCCCGCGCAGCGCCACGGTTTGTCCTCGCCTCACGCTCTCCACCGCGACGACGCTCGCTGCCGCGGGAAGCGCCCCGCCTCCGCTCGCTTGAGGTTGCGGTTGCGTCTCCGACAACCGATCGGCCTGCAATTCGACGGTCCGTCCTGCAGCCGTCGTCAGTTTGTAAGCGTATACCTCGCGGAACAGAGCGCCCGGACCGCCGCTGTCGACGATTCCGACTACTGAAACACGCTCGCCGCGTGCGACCGGCATCTGGTTCCGCCATCCGATGTAGACACGAACCGAGCCGGAGTCGTCGCGGATGCGGAATTCGTCCTCGTCGGTGATGCGCTCGACCACTCCCTCGATCCGAACGACCTCGTACGGACGCAGATCGTCGATGCGCGACGTTCTGACCCGCGGAGCAGGCGCCGCTTCACCGCCGGTCGCCGGGCCGGGTTCCGCCTGCCCGCTCGTCTCGCCCGCTGTCTCTACGGTGCGCCCGTCCGCGAATGTGATCGCACTCGCGTAGAACTCGGGCCGGATCGGCCACGGATCGTCATCGAGCACCCCCGCCACGGTGACGAGATCGCCAGCATTGAGCCGCAATCGGTTCTTCCAGCCCAGGTACACGCGGACCGAACCGCTTTCGTCCTCAAGCCTGAACTCATCGGAGTCGAGAATCCGCGCGACCCGTCCCCGTATCGTCGCCGTCTGGCCTCGTTGCAACGTCGTGATCGCGGTCGGCTCTTCAACCGCGTCGACGTCCTCCGTCCGCGCTTCCGTTGCTGTGTCGACCGCAGACGCGAAAGTCATTCTCGCGCCGCCGCTGAACTCGATTGACTCGGCATACACCTCGGGACGCGCAAGACCGAACGTCATGTCGTCGTCGACGATTCCCTCGACGGTCACCTTGTCGCCGGCTTCAACCAGGGTCGGCCCGTCCCAAGACAGACGCACGGGGACCGACCCGGTCCCGTCCGAAAGGCGAAATTCGTCTCGATCGATCACGCGAACGACCGAGCCCGCAAGGCGGACTCGCTGCCCCCGAGCCACCTCGGCGATCGTCGCGGAAGCGGCCCCCGGCGTGGACGAACTCGTTCCGCTCGCCGGGTCATTCTCGCCCGCTGTCGCCGCGGCCCCGAACGCCAATAGCGAGCCGGCCAACATAAGAACGGAGGTGAGCGCAGATCTGGTTCCCAATCGGCTTCTCATCGATCAATGGTCTCCTTTGCGTGCCCCGCTACGGGCGACATGACCCGGTGGCGGAGCTGTGAATCTAACAGATGGGAAAGCGACTCATTGGGAGACTCGCACGCTGCGTTTCGTTCCACCGCGCGAGCTCTGCGACTCTTCGATACAACCGCCTCCAGCACCACTTTCTCGGACCCGCTAGAATAGGGAAAGCCCTTACCCATCTTGGGGCGTTGGACCATCGAGTGGGCGGCGGCGTGGTGCTGCCTCCCCCGGGCCGGGCGAGAGAAAAACGCTGGCGTGGCGGCACATCGCCGCCGGAGGAGCGACGGACGTGGCGAAGCAAACGATCGATCGGGTGGACGTGGCCGGGCGGCGGGTCTTCATGCGGTGCGACTTCAACGTCCCCATGAAAGACGGGCAGATCACCGACGACCGCCGCATCCGCATGGCCCTGCCCAGCATCGAATCCGTCCTCTCCCGCGGCGGGCGGCTCGTCCTTACCTCCCACCTCGGCCGCCCCGAGGGCGCCGGCTATGAACAGGAGTTCTCCCTCGCCCCCGTCGCCAGGCGGCTCAGCGAACTCGTCACCGACATGCGCGGCGAGGTCGGCTTCCCATCGCAAGATTGCACCGACGACGCCGCCGCCGAAGCCGTCAACGACCTCGCCGACGGCGAAGCCGTCCTCCTCGAGAACCTTCGCTTCCACAAGGGCGAGAAGAAAGGCGAAGAGCGGTTCGCCCAGCGCCTCGCTTCCTTCGCCGACCTCTACTGCAACAACGCCTTCGGCACCTGCCACCGGCCCGACGCCTCCATGGTCGCCGTGGCCAAAGCCATGGGCGGCAAGCCCCGCGTCGCCGGCTCGCTGGTCGAGAAAGAGATCCGCTACCTCTCCGAAGCGCTCGAAGAGCCCAAGCGACCCTTCGTCGTCGTCCTCGGCGGCGCCAAGGTCAGCGACAAACTCCCCGCCATCGACCACCTCATGAACCTCGCCGACACCATCATCATCGGCGGCGCGATGGCGTACACCTTCCTCAAAGCGCAGGGCACCGCCGTGGGTTCCTCCCGCACCGAAGACGACATGCTCGACCAAGCCCGCACCATGATCGCCAAGGCCAGCGACCAGGGCTGCGACATCCTCCTCCCCCTCGACCACGTCTGCTCCACCACCTTCAGCGAAGAAACCGGCGAGCACAAGACCTTCGACGGCGACATCGGCGACGGCTTCATGGGCCTCGACATCGGCTCGAAGACCCGCGACAAGTACGCCGCCGCCGTCAAGGACGCCGGCACCGTCGTCTGGAACGGACCCATGGGCGTCTTCGAGTGGCCCCTCTTCGCCGTCGGCACCAAGCACCTCGCCGAAGCGATCGCCGACGCCACCGACCGCGGCGCCGTCTCCATCGTCGGCGGCGGAGACTCCGCCGCGGCCGCCGAGAAATTCGGCGTCGCCGACCGACTTTCCCACGTCTCCACCGGCGGCGGGGCTTCCCTCGAAATGCTCAGCGGCAAGAAGTTCGAGTCCGTGGAACTGCTCGACGATGCCTGAACCACGCCGGCGCCGCCTCTGGCTCTTCGCCGCGGCGCTGCTCGTCTCGTGCGGACTCCTCTACGCCGTCAATCCAGCCGCCGGCGGACTCGGCAACTGGCAGGAAAGCACCCGCGCCCTCGTCTCGCGCGAGATGCAGCGCACTGGCGAGTTCATCGCGCCCACCATCTTCGGCGAGGTCTACCTCAACAAGCCGCCGCTCCTTAACTGGATCGTCGTCGCCATCGCCGAAGCACGCGACGCCCTTCTCGGCGGCGGTGAGGTCCGCGTCGCTGATCTTCGCCTCGCCGCCGCCCTCGCCGGAACGCTGGGCATCTTCGCCACCTTCGGCGTCGCCGGCATCCTCTTCCGCGACACACGCCGCCCGGGCTTCGGCTCGACCGTCGCCGTGTGGTCCGCCGCCCTCCTCATGACCGGCATCCTCATGGTCCGCTCCTCGCGCATGGGCGAGATCGACGTTCTCCTCGTGCCCGCCGTCGTCGCCGCCGTCGGCGCGATGCTCCTCATCTGGCGCGGCGTCATCGATCAGACCCACCCGCCCCTCAGCCCCGCCAAGGGCTGGGCGCTCGTCCTGCTTGCCTCGCTCGCTGCCGCGTTTGCCGCGCTCGCCAAAGGCCCGCCGCCGCTCGCCGTTATCGCCCTCGGCGGCCTGCTCGCGCCGATCGTCGTCACCAGCCGCCGCATCCCCGCCGGCCCGGCCCGCGGCACGCGGCGCAGCGCCTGCGTCGTCCTCGGCGCCGCGCTCGCCATCGCCTTCGGCGCCGTCAACGTCGACGACACCAACGCCGCCCTCGGCCTTCTCGTCTACGCACTCCTCGGCGCCGTCCTCGGCCAATGGGTCGCCGATCTCGCCCGCCCCGCCGCCGCCGCCGCTTGGTGGCCCGGCGTTTGGAAAACCCAGCCCTGGCTCGTCCTCGGCGCCGGCTTCGGCGTCCTCTGGCTCTGGCTCACCATGGCCGAAGCACGCGTCGGCGAAGCCACCGTCGCCGCGGTCGTCGCCGAACAGGCCGAAGGCAACCTCGTCGCGTTCAGCCCCGAAGCCGCCTGGCGCAACCTCGGGTTCGTCACCTACGCCGTCGGCGCGGGCAGCCTCCTCGCCTGGCTCGCCCTCGCCCGCATCGCCCGCGACCGCCCGCGCCTCGCCTTCAACGAAGCCGCCGTCGCCGTCTGGGTCGTCCTCGGCTTCGCCCTCTTCAGCATGTTCGCCAAGGGTGTCGCTCGCTACATGACCCCCATGTGGCCCGCAATCGCGATGCTCGGCGCCTCGTGGCTGGCACTCGTCTCCTGGGAAGCCCGGCGCTTCGCAAAGCCCGCTCGCCTCGCCGCCGCCGCTGCGATCGCGCTGCTCTTCGTGGGTCAGCTCTGGTGGTACGCGATCGGCCGCGACGAGTCCCCCGCCGCTAGCGAACGTCGCGCCGTGGCGCAAGCGATCATCGCCCGCGCCGAGACCGGCGGACTCGACCCGCGCCGCGTCATCTCGAAGTACGACGGGCTCGATTCCGTCGCCTTCTACGTCGACGCGCCCGTCGAACAGTGGCGCCCCACCGACCCCGACATCTCATGGGACGTCGTCGCGCAGCGTGTTCGGCAAGCCGGCCCGTACGTCGTCGTCGTGCAGGGGGCCCGCCGATTCGAGCGCGAAACCGCCGCCGCCCAAGCCGCCGGCCTCCGCGTCGAAATCGTGCCGCATGAGTCGCGGGATTACCTGATTCTACTGGTGAAACCGCAGGAAATCGGGGATGATGGCGGCTGACGCACGCGCGCCGCCTTCCGCGGCGGCGACCGGGAAGCGAGGGGGAACAAACCAGGGGCCGGGGGCGCGTTCGCCCGCATGTATCGGCGGCGCGGTTCGGCGTTCGAGGCCGCGACACCAACGCGGCGGAAGGGAGCGGCAGGAGATGGCCCAGCAATTAACGATGCACAAACTCCTCGCCCACATGCGGGCCGTCGAAGCCTCCGACCTCCACCTCAAAGTCGGCATGCCCCCCATCTACCGCGTCGGCGGTGACCTCCGCATGCCCCAACAGGTCGGCCCGCTCTCCGAGCAGGAAACCGAACGCCTCATCCACGAGATCCTCCCCGAACACATCAAGGAACGACTCAAGACCACCGGCGATGCCGACTTCTCCACCTTCCAGGAAGTCGACGACCCCAACCACGCGCCCGACGACGAGCACCTGCCCGCCAAGCGCCAGGAACGCTTCCGCTGCAACATCTTCCGCGCCGGCGGCGGTCTCCACGCCGCTATCCGCCGCGTCAAACCCGAGATCCCCACCTTCGAAAGCCTCAACCTCCCCGACGTCTACCGCCGCCTCGCCGACGAGACCAACGAAGGCCTCGTCCTCGTCGTCGGCGTCACCGGCTGCGGCAAGTCCACCACCCTCGCCTGCATGCTCGAACGCGTCAACGAAACGCGCAGCGAGAACATCATCACCGTCGAAGACCCCGTCGAATACCACATCCACCCCAAGCGCTCCGTCGTCAGCCAGCGCGAGATCGGCATCGACGTCCCCGACTACAAGGAAGCCCTCCGCTACGTCGTCCGGCAGGACCCGGACGTCATCTTCATCGGCGAACTCCGCGACCACGACACCGTCCTCGCGGCCATCCAGGCTGCCGAGACCGGCCACCTCGTCTTCGGCAGCCTCCACACCGCCGACACTATGCAGACCTTCTCACGCATCGTCGAGTTCTTCCCCCAGCACGAGCACGGCTTCGTCCGCTCCGCGCTCTCCAATTCGCTCAAAGCCGTCTGCGCTCAGCGCCTTCTCCCAGGCGTCGAGGGCGGCATGGTCCCCGCCACCGAAGTCCTCATCTCGAACGCCTCCGTCCGCGAGAAAATCCGCGAGGGCTACGACACCGACATCCCCGGCATCGTCAACGCCTCCATCCCCGAAGGCATGCGATCCTTCACCCACTCCCTCGCCGAACTCGTCGAGCAGGACCGCGTCACCACCACCGTCGCCCTCGACTACGCCCCCAACCGCGAGGCGCTCAAGAGCCGCCTCAAGGGCGTGCAGGTCAAAGAGTCCATGCTCGTCAACCGCCTCCGCTAGGAAGACAGCCAATCGTTCGAGTCGGCGAGCGTCACCGCGGCGGGCTCGCGCGAGAGGTCGGCTTCTTGGTGGAGTGAAGCTACGTTCGGATCAACCCGGCGCGGAACCGTTCCGAAACCGCGTCGAGCGCGATCACGACCACGAAGATCAACAGCAAGCACGCCAGCGCCGCCGGGAAGTTGCGGATGTCGAGGTAGAACTTGATGTAGTACCCGATGCCCCCAGCGTCGACGATGCCGAGCACGCTCGCCGCCCGGACGTTGTACTCCAGCATGAACAGGCACGCAGCGACGACGCCCTGCCTCGAAGCGGGCATCACCGCTCGGAAGAACCGCTGCGTACCGCTCGCCCCGATCTCCCGCAGCGCTTCCTGCGCCGCCCTCGGCGTGTTCTCGAACGCCTCGTAGAAAAACTTGCCGAGATACCCCGCTGAATACACCGCCAGCGCCATCACGCCGGCGAGCGGACCGAACCCGACCGCCGCGACGAAGAACAACGCCCAGATCAGCGAAGGCACGGTGCGCAACGCGTTGAGCAACTGCCGGAACACGCGCCTCGCGAAGAGCGGCCCGGTGTTTCTCGCCGCCAGCACCGCGAGCGGGTACGCCGCCGCGACCCCAACCGTCGTCCCGATCAGCGACATCTGAAGCGTCTCGGCCAGCGACGAAAGCAGCCGACTCCACGGAAGCTCCGCGATGTCCGACCAGCCCGACGGCAGCAGCGCCGAGAGAAAGCCGTCCAGCCCGGTGCGGACCGATCGGCCCGAGAGTTCGTCCAGTTCAAGCGACGACGCGCTGCAACCGTACGCGAGCGCCGCCAACAATCCGATGCCTAAGAACGATGCCGGTTTCATCCAGCTCGGGCGCGATGGTGTGTGCACGCGCGGCGACGCATCTCCCGCCTCGCCGGTCGGCGCCGCCGACCGAGACGGGCCGCCGAAGCGCACGCCGGACTCCGCGTCCGCCTCTTTCCGACCCTCACAGCAGTCGGCGGCCGAACACCCGACGACGACGCCCGACCTGAGCGTCAATACGTCGTCCGCGACCTCCTCCGCCAGACGATGATCGTGCAGCACGCTGACCAGCGTGACCCCCCGTTCGGTCGCAAGCGACCGCAGCAGCGCCATGATCCGGCGCGCCGTCTCCGGATCCAACGCGCCCACCGGTTCGTCGGCGAGCACCGCCCGCGGCTTCTGCATCAGCGCACGCGCGATCGCCACCCGCTGACGCTCACCGCCCGACAACTCGCCGACCGCCTTGCCCGCGTGCTCGGCAAGCCCGACCTCCGCAAGCAACGCCTCAGCAAGCTCGCGATCTTCACGCGACACGCCCAGCAGCGAACGGACCGTCCCCGTCCGTCCGAGCGCGCCGTCGAGCACATTGCCCAGCACCGACCGCTCCGGCACCAGGCGGAGGTCCTGATAGATCGTCGCGACGCCGCCCGGACCCGATACCGACCCCGCCGTGGGAGCAAGCCGGCCGCTCAAGCAACCGAGCAGCGTCGTCTTTCCCGAACCGGACGGGCCCAGAATGACGGTGTGCCGCCCGGCGCCGATCGACGCCGACACGCCGTCGAGGGCGCGCGTTCCGTCTGGATACGCGTACGACACGCCGCGGAGCTCGAACCCCGCCGCTTCGCCGCCATCGTTGACGTCGGACGTCATCGCCGTCACTTCACAAGGCCGTCGATCGGCATCTCGATCGCCCGCATGGCCTCGACCGCCGCGGCCACGTGTTCGTCTTCGTCTACCTCGCGGAGTTCCGCGGCCCCGTAGACGCTCTCGAGCAGGTCCGCCCGCTCGTCCGAAAGCGCGAGCAGCGCCGCCGTGATCCGCTCGGACAATTCGGCCGAAACCCCGCCGCGAACGCAGATCAGATGCGTCGGCACCTCGGGCGTTCGCGCGATGATCCGCAACTCGTCCCGCCGCTCCGGCGTCACATACAGGTCGCTGTTCGGGCCTTCCACCGTGTAATAGGAAACAGCGCACAGGTCCGCCCGACCGGCGAGCACCTCGTTCAGCGCGCCGGAATAGCCGCCGCCATACGCCACGCTGTCGAAGACCTCAGCAGCGTCCTGACCCGGCTCGAGAATGCGCTCCCGCACGAGGCGAAGCGACGCCATCACGAAGCCGGACGTCGACGTCGCGCTCGTGAAACACAGCGTGAGGTCCGATGCTCGCTCGGCCACGTCCGACATGTCCATGAGATCCGAATCCGCCCGAACGACCCAGACCGAGTCGTAGTTCGTCCGCTCGACGCCCGTCGGGTCTTCTCGCACCTCGGCCACGAGCAGCCGAGCGTCCGCATCGCGCCGCGCCAGGAGGAACGGCAGCGATGACACGTACGCGACGTCCGCCTGCCCGGAGACGAGGGCCTGAACCGACGCCGCGTAGCTACCCGGGACGACCGCTTCGACTTCGATGCCGAGTCGTTCGCTCAGGAACGCCGCCGCGGCGTCCGCGTTCGCGCGCGTCTGTTCCGGGTTGCGTTGCTTCTGGAACAGGAAAACGAGCTTCTCCGGCGAATCGGACGCCGCGCCGCCGTCTTCGGCTTGCCCGTCGCCCGAAGAGTCGCATGCGCTCGCGAGCAGCGGGCACGCCGCCGCAACACAGATGAACCCGAGCTTCAACATCCACCTCGAACCGGTCGCAGTCATCGCTTCTCCTAGCTCGCAGCGCGACGAGATCGCGAAGACCCCGAGACGCTCGCATCGCGGCGTGGAAACGGGTGGCGCCGCCGCTCCGAAGACGCGAGTCCCGCGAGGGCCCGCCTCACCGAACGCGACCGCGATACGCACACGACGATCGGGGGGCGCCCACTCCGAAACCGGGAGTGTAGCCGGGATGCGACTGCGTCTCAATCGCGTCGGGCGCCGCCGACGCCAAGACGACACGCGCCGGACGACTCGCGGCCCTCCGCCGCGTCGAGCCACGACGCTAAAGCCGCGAACTCCGCCGCGCCGTCCCCATCCCTGCCGACTCGTTACAAGCTCGCCGCCGGATGCACGATCCCCCGGCACTCCCCGAACCCGATCCGTCGCGCGTTCGGCGCCGTGCAGAACCCTTTCATGATCACCTCGTCCCCGTCCTGCAGGAACTTCCGCGTCTCGCCCGTCGGCAGCTCCACCGGCTCGCTGCCGCGCCAGGTGTATTCGAGCAGGCACCCCCGGTTCGACTTCTCCGGCCCCGACACGGTCCCCGACGCGAACATGTCCCCGGGCTGCATGTTGCAGCCGTTCGATGCGTGATGCGTAAGCATCTGCGACACGGTCCAGTACATATCCGCGAACGAACCCGACGACAGCCGCAGCGGCGCCACGTTCCGCTCGCGCATCGTCTCCGACGAAACGTACACCTCGCACGTCAGCGTTACGCCGCCGTGCGCCGAGTTCTGCTCGCTCGTCAGATACGGCAGCGGCTGCGGATCCCCAGACTCCCGCTCGAACGACGGCACGCGGAACGGCTTCAACGCCTCCATCGTCACGATCCACGGCGACACCGACGTGATGAAGCTCTTCGCCAGGAACGGACCCAGCGGCTGATACTCCCACTTCTGCATGTCCCGCGCCGACCAGTCGTTGCACAACAGCAGCCCGAAGAGATGGTCCTCCGCGTGGTTGATCGAGATCGGCCGCCCCAGTTCGTTCGCCACGCCCACCACCGCCCCGACTTCCATCTCGTAATCAAGAAGCTTGCACGGCCCGTACGTCGGACCCTCCGCCTCGTCCGCCTTCGTCTGACCGTTCGGTCTCGTCACCGGCGTCCCCGACACCACCACGCTCGACGCACGACCGTGATACCCGATCGGGATGTGCTTGTAGTTCGGCAGCAGCGGGTTGTCGGGCCGGAACATGCTCCCCACGTTCGTCGCGTGGTGGATCGACGCGTAGAAGTCCGTGTAGTCGCCGATCTCCACCGGCTCGAGCATCTCCACGTCGCCCATCTTCACCACGACCCGCGACCGCACGTCCGCGTCGTCGCGCAGCTCGCCATTGTCTTCGCGCAGCAACGCCGACAGCCGCCGCCGCACCGCCCGCCACGTCGACGGTCCCTCCCACAACAGCGGGTTCAGCGACCACCAGTCGAAAATCTCCGACAGCTCGGTCCCCGCGTCGTCCAGCAGCCCCGACTCCGCCAACGCCGCCAGGTCGATCACGCGGTCGCCGATCGCCACGCCCACCGTCGGCTCGCCCGCGCCGTGCTCGTCGCGGTCGGCCGCCCGCGCGAACACACCGAACGGCAGGTTCTGAATCGGGAAATCCGTGTTCGGGTCGTTCGCCGATTCGATCCATGAGCGGAGATTCGGGTCGTGCGTCTCGTCGGTGGGCAGGGCCATGCTGGACTCCGGATTTCTGGCGTGAGCGTTCGTTGAAGACCGCCGTGAGGGTAACGGAGGGCCGCCACCCGGGCACGCCGGCGAGGCCGTTCCCGCTCGCCCGCCGACGCGCGACGCCTCCGCCGCCGCTCCGTCTACTCCAACAACCCCAGACCCTTCAAGTCGTCCACCGGCTCCGTGAACGAGCACGACCCCACCGACACCGCGAACGTGAACCGGGTCCGCTCCAACTGTTCCGCGTTCAGGCTGTGCCCGCCCCAGTTCAGCGCGTCGCCCTCGAAGCGGAACTCCGTCGGCTCCGTCGACTCGACGCACTTCACCAGTTCGTCGGGCTTCAGTCGCTTGTTGAACGCCAACGCCGCCGCAGTGAACACGTTGATGAACCCATGCATCACGCCGCGCGGCGGGTTCGCCTCGTATGTCAGGTTCTGCTCAGCCCGGATCGGGTGATGGAGCCCGGCCGTGAACTTGAACGGCACCTCGGCCGCCGCGCACGCCGCGATGAACACCGCCACCTCCTCCGCCGACGGGAACGCGTCGGCCGTCACCCCACCGCAGCGGATCTTCGCCGCGCCGCCCGTCCCCGCCAGCGCCGCCACATGTCCCCGGATGTCGCCGCTGTGGTCCAGTTCGAAAAAGGGATTGAGCTGCTCGGGAATCACGTCCATCGCCGCGTCGATCGCGGCCGGCGTCGCGCCCTTCAACTCGATCGAGTCGATCTCGACCAGGCCCCGCGACGGGGCCGATTCGTGCGCCGCGTTGAAGTCGAAAATCGCCTCGATCTGCTTGTCCAGCGACTTGTCCGCGTTGATGATCGCCGACAGCTTCCACGGCTTCGGCCTGCTTCGGTGCGGGTTCACCTTGCTCTCTTTGTCGGCCAGCTCCTCGTCTTCTTCCGAAACCGCCAGCCCGTTCGCCCGCCGACCGTCCTCCGGCTTCGGCGACCGCTCCGCCGCGTGCTCCTCAAACTCGCCCAGACGCGTCACCGGAACCACGAACCGCGACAACATCCACGCGTGCGCCGATGTGACGTATTCCGCATAGTCCGCGACCGCCCGGTCCATCGGCAGCTTGCTCGGCGGAAACAGGCCGGCGTAATCGAACAGGTCGGCGAACAGGGCGCGTGCGGCGGGCGTCGTCATACGGGTCGGCTCCAGGCGGGATGCAGCCCCGGACCAACGCCGGCGCCGCGAGATCAGGGCGGAAAGCAGGAGTTTAGACCGATCGCCCGCATCGTCACCGACGCGAAGCGATTCGCCCGGCATCCGCGCGATTCCGCTCGGCCGCCGCGATCACTCCTTCGTATCGTCCGCCGCGGGCCTCGTGAGCAGCCCCGACGACCGCAGCAGTCGCTCCCGCTCCGCGGCTCGGTCCTCCGCCGAAAGCGGCGCCCGACGCTCCGCCGCCTCGTCCGCTCCCCGCCCCGGCTCCCGTTCCCCCGCCTCGTCGCTCATCGCCTCGACCCCGGCCCCCCCGCCCGCTCGCGGACCGGCCGACACGCTGGCCAGAACCAACTCGAACCGCGGCGACGCCTCGCCCGATCCGCCGCCACCGCCACGGGCGCGATTCACCGCCGCCGCTTCCGCCGCGGGAGCGACCGCCGCCGCTCCGCCTTCGTCGGCTCCGCCCGCCGATTCCGCCCGACGGTCGCGCACCGCCATCGCTTCGTGCTGAAATCGCAGATACCCCGCGTCGTCGCGATCCAGCGAACGGGTGTTCGTGTACCGCTTCGCCTGCGCCGGCGGTTGCACCAGCGTGTACGCGTATCGCGGATACGACCTGAAGAACGGTCGGTCGTAGTAATAGTGAATCCGCGACCAGCGCTTGGGCGCACAACGCCGCGCGTACGAATCGAAGCGCGGCGTGAATCGTCCGTACCCCCGATAAGCGTGCGCATTCCGCCCGTAACCCGTATACCCGTGGCCCCGGCGCCCGTACGCCGACCAGCGTGTCACCGACACGCTGCGCGATCTGGTGTAGGTCGACGTGGTCGATTGCGTCACGGCGACGCCGCCCGTCGCGCCGCTCGAGGCCGCCGCCGCGTGGTGGAACCGCACATCGGCGCGCGCCTCCGGCATGCCGACCAATGCGATGATGGGCAATGCCGCCGCGAAAGTGAACACGCGGGATCGGCTCCCCCACCCACAAACACGACGACCCGGGCCCGCAGCCCTTCCGGCACACTCTCGGATGAGACCAGCGACGCGCATCGGCGGCCCCTTTCGCATCGGCTCTTGTTCATTCAGCGGCGGACACGACGCCGCTTCGACCCTGAACCATACGGCCGCTCCGACCCGAAACAACGTCGAAACCGCCCGGTGGAGCAGGCTTTGCTCGATCGCCGATAATGCAAGGCATGCCGAGGTCCGGAGAGATCGTCGTCGTCTGTGCGCTCGCGCTGCTCGCGATCGGCGTCGTCATGACCTCCTCCGCCGGCATGAGCGTCGGCGAAGGCGGCGCCGTCACCTTCGGCACCATCCTCGGCTCCAACGAAGCCCTTTACGCCGTGCTCTCTGTCCTCGCCATGCTCGCGATCCGAGCCCTGCCGATGCGGCGCCTGCTGACCGGGCGGGCGAAGCTCGACTCGGGCGCCGGACGGTCCCCCGCCGCGCACGACCGCGACGCCTCCCGCGCCTCATCCAATTTGCCTCCGCGCGGCGCCTTCCTCGGCGATCTCGCCCCCATTCTCGTCCCCGTCTCCATCGCCCTCATGCTCCTCGTCTACGTGCCCGCCCTCTCCCACGAGGTCAACGGCGCCACGCGTTGGGTCAAACTACCCGGCGGCATCTCGTTTCAGCCCTCCGAGTTCGCCAAGTGGACCTTGCCCGTCGTGCTCGCCTGGTGGGGCTGGCGACGCGTCGGCGTCATGCGCTCCTTCCGCTTCGGCTTGCTGCCTCCGCTCGCCGTGCTCACGCTCGTCTCCGCGATCATCGTTATGGAGGACCTCGGCACGGGCGTGCTGGTCTTTGCCGTCGGCGCCGTCGTGCTGCTCGCGGCCGGCGCGCGCCTCTGGCACATGCTCGCTCTCGTCGGCCCGGTCTTCGTCGCGGGGGCCGTCGTCGGCGTCCTCGCCGAGCCCTATCGCGTCCGTCGAATCGTCGGCTTCCTCAACCCCTATGACGACCCCTCCGGCACGAACTACCACATGATCCAGTCGCTCGCCGCGGTCGCCGGCGGCGAGGGCGCCGGACGCGGACTCGGCTTCGGCGTCCAGAAGTTCGGGTACCTCCCCGAAGACCGAACCGACTTCCTCTTCGCCATCGTCTGCGAAGAGCTCGGGCTCGTCGGCGCGGCCGTCGTCGTCGCCCTCTACGCCGGGCTCCTCCTCAGCGGCGCCGCCATCGCCCGACGCGAACGGCACCCATTTCTCAAACTCGTCGTTCTCGGACTCCTCCTCACGCTCGGCTTTCAGGCCCTCATGAACCTCATGGTCGTTACAGGCCTCGCGCCGACTAAGGGGATCGCACTTCCCCTCCTCTCCGCAGGTGGCACAGGCTGGTTGCTCACCGCATCTTCACTAGGACTGCTGGCTTCGCTCGACCGGAGCCACACGCCAGCGGCAGCAAGGGAGCGTGGTCGGCCATGGAGCAACACATCGAAGTCAGACCGTTTGCGTCGCTTCAGCAGCGCCAGCCGGAGCCCAGCGACGAGCGGCGCCGCCCGCCGGGCCCGCCCGGCCCGTCCCTCGCCGGCATGAACGCCAAACGCCCACTTCAGCCCGACCCCGCGGCCGACGCCGAGCGGACCGTCGCGCCATCCGCCACCGACGCCGCCTGCGTCGTCTTCGCCGGCGGCGGCACCGCCGGCCACATCTACCCCGGCGTCGCCATCGCCGAGACGCTCGTCGGTGAACGCCACCCCGACCTGCCTCCGGTTCGACCCCACTTCGTCTGCTCGACCCGGCGACTCGACGCCCAGGTCCTCGGCAACCTCGGCCTCGCCTACACCACCATCCCCGCCGAACCCGTCGCGGGCGGGCTCAAGGGGATGATCCGCTTCAGCCGCGGCTGGCGGCCCGCCGTCCGCGCCGCCCAGCAGGTCCTCCGCGAGCAGCGCGCCGCCGCCGTCGTCGCGATGGGCGGCTTCGTCTGCGCTCCCGTCGCCGCCGCCGCCGCCAAACTCCGCATCCCTGTCCTGCTCATCAACCTCGACGCCGTCGCCGGCAAGGCCAACCGCCTCACCGCGCGCCACGCCACATACCGCCTCACCACCGCCCAAGGGCCCAAGGTGCCCAGCGAGTGGACCGCGATCCGCCCGATCGTGCGCGCGCACGCGGTCGCCGCGCAAACGCCCGAACAATGCCGCAACCACTTCAACCTCTACACCGATCGACCCACCCTGCTGGTCATGGGCGGCTCGCAGGGCGCCGCCTCGATCAACAACTTCATGATCCACTTCGCCACCAACCTCGCCCAGCATCTCGACCGCCACCACCCCGAAGGACGCAGCGCCTGGCAGGTCTTGCATATCGCCGGGCCCAACCGCTCGCAGCCGGTCCGCGACGCCTATCGGGCCGCGGCGATCTGCGCCACCGTGCTCGATTACTCCGAGGAGATGTCGCTCGCGTGGGGCGCCGCCGATCTCGCGATCTGCCGCGCCGGCGCCAACACCGTCGCCGAGGCGTGGGCCAACCAGACGCCCTGCCTCTTCCTCCCGTATCCCTACCACAAGGATCAGCACCAGGCCGCCAACGCCAAGCCGCTGGTCAGGGCGGGCGGCTCCGAGCTTTTCGAAGACCACGTCACCCCGCGCAAGAACGCCGGGTCCGTTGGGAAACGCCTGCTCGACCTTCTCTGCGATCCGCAGCCGGTCGTCGGGATGGCCGCGAACATCCGCTCGATGGGTGCGACCGACGGCGCCAGCTCCGCCGCCCAAGCCGTCCGCAATATGCTCGCCGGCAACCGCCCGTAACGCCGACGCTGGCGCCCTTCCGCGGCTCGCTCGCGTCACGCCGTCACGCGATCGCGAGTGCCGGCGTTCCGCGACGCTCCGGGCGTTGAGGCGGCCGTTCAGTGCGCCACGCGGCCCGCTGGCGTTCCTCGCGCTGCCTTTGTGTCCGACGCTCTCACCGCGGGGCCGCCGTGCGACCGGGTACAAACCGGCCCGCACGCCACCTGAATCGGGTGGTCGCCAGCCGTGCCGGCAAAGAAATCGGTCGCTTTGGGTCGTTAGACTCACCCGCAGACCCCTCGCCCGCTTGTCAGCGGAGCGACGGGTTCCGAGAATGTCCCCTCCCCGCCCGCGCCCGGGCGGTCTTTCAGCAACCACCTACTTCGCCCGCCTCGGACCGCGGGTGAGGACAACGGCAGAGGAGCACGAGCGTGCAGGAATACGAAGACCTCAAGCGGCTGGTCGAAGAGATCAACGAAGACGTCAAGAAGGCCGAAGGCGGCAACAAGGCGGCGGGCACCCGCGTGCGCAAGCAGATGCAGGACGTGAAGAACCTCGCTCAGGACATTCGCAAGAAGGTCCTCGAGTTCCGCAGCGACGGAGACTGACCACGCCGAGCCGCGCGCCGACACCGAGCGACACCGACGGCGAGGGAAAGCGGGCGAACGCGGCCCGGCGGCGGCGATCGCGAGGCCGGCCGGCTCGCCCGAGACGAACCAGTTCGAGACGGCGGCCGCTCGCTCGGCCGCCGTTTTTCTTCATTGCCGTCGCTGCGATCCGCCCGCGCAGCCGCGTCCCGCCGCCGCGGTCGACGAGGCCGGGGCGAACCGAGACGCCGCCAGTCGCCTTGGATTCGGCCCGTGACGCTACGGGACGCCGCCGATGGTGATAAAGTTGGTCGAGCACCGCCGAACCGCCCGCGGCGGGCGCCATCGGAGCCCCGCTGGGGCCCCATGTGGGGGGAGGGGGCGGGCCCGGAGTCAGGATGCCGATCCAGCCCCTTCTCGATCTCGACTCGTTGGACCTCTCGCAGCGGCTCATGGACCGTGAGGCGATCGCCCGCTACCTGCCCCACCGCGGCCCGATCGCGATGGTCGACGCTCTCGTCTGGCAGGACGAAGTCCCCAACGCGGCGGTCGCCGTCGCCCACATCCCCGAGGACGTCTGGTGGGCGGACGGTCACATCCCCGGGAAGCCGCTCATGCCGGGCGTACTGATGATCGAGGCCGCCGCTCAGCTCGCCTCGCTCATCTACTACATGCGGTCCGAGAAAAGCTGGTTCGCCGGCTTCACGCGGATCAACGATGTCACCTTCCGCGGTCACGTGCTGCCGGGCGACGACCTCTATCTCATCTGCGTCGGGCAGAAGTACAACCCGAAGCGCTTCGTGACCGCCGTGCAGGGCGTCGTCAACGGTCAGCTCGTCTTCAACGGCGAGATCGCGGGCATGGCGTTCCCGCAGCTCGGCGAGAACATCGAGCGCCGCCCGCTCAGCGCGCCGTCGGTCGGCTGAAGCACTCTCGCGATCGGCTCGCGGGGCCATCCGTGACGCTCCGCATCGGACGCGCGGGCGGCCGCCGAGCGGTGCCGGCCGAGCGGTACCGATAGAGCCGGCACCCGACGCGGGCGCAGCAATGGGGGACCCTCGCGGGCGGGGCCGGACGGCGGGGGGCAGGTTCTCTTTGCGGGGGTCAGTGACGAACCGAGAAGGTGGTCAGTTCGTCGTCGACGGGTTGGCGGTCGACGTCTTCACCTGTGATGTTGCCTGAGAACCGCTGCCGGATCTGATCGAGCGCCGCGTCAATGTCGGTCGGCGGTCCTTGCACGTGCAGCAGCACGCTGCCGTCGTACTCGTTGCGGACCCAGCCGGCCAGCGATTTCACTCGCTTGACGATCGCGTTGCAGGTCGCGCGGAAGCCCACGCCCTGCACACGGCCTTCGAAGCGGATGCGGCGATGCTCGATCGAGTCGTTCATGCGATTGCTTTCGGGCGAGGACGGCGTCACGAAGCTGACGTGTGAATCACCGAGCCGTGCAAGCCGGTGCAGCGGCGACCGACCGATTCGTCACTGGCGCTTGCCCTTGTCTTTACGGTCCGAGCGGTAGTCCTTCTTCCGCTTGTCGCGCGACTTCGAGCGCTGGGCTCGCTTGTCGGCGCCGGTCTTCTTGGGCTTCCATTCCTCGACGTCGCCGATCGTCAACCCCGCGGCCGGGCCGTGCACGCCGGCGTAATCGCGCGGCTGCCCGTCCTTGATGACCTTCCGCTTGCCGACTTCGCGCGATTCGCCCCCGGCGATCACGAGGTCCATCTGACGCCGCGGCAGATCGATCGCGCTGATCACGATGTTCACGCGGTCGCCGATGTTGTACGACCGGCCCGAGTTGCGCTCGACGAGGGCGCCGGTTTTCTTGTCGAGCTGCCAGAGCACGCGTCCATGCGCCACGTTGCCCTTCTTCTTGGCGTCGCCGGGCGCCGGCAGGTCGGTCGTTTTGCACATGCCTTCCGCGAGGTATTTTTCGAGCTGCACGAACACGCCGTTCGCCGTCACGCCCGTCACGACGCCCGGCAGCGTGTCGCCGAGATGCTCGCGTTCGAGGAATTGCAGCACCAACAACTGCCGCAGCTCACGCTCGGCGCTTTCCGCGTTGTCTTCGGTCCGGTTGCATCGGCCCGCGATCTCGGTGAGCGCCTGCTCGTCCGGGCACGCGTCGGTTTCTTTGAGGCGCTTGCCGAGCTTGATCTTGTCGTGCTCTTCGCGCGGCGGCTTCGTGCCGTTGTCGGTCGACTCGAGATACTTGGTCAGCGCGCGGTGGGCCGTCAGGTCGGCGTAGCGACGGATCGGGCTGGTGAAGTGCGAATACGCTTCGGACGCGAGCGCGAAGTGGCCCATGAGCGCCGGTGAATACTCGGCCCGCGTCAGCGTCTTGAGCACCGCGATGTGCACCGCCCGCGCGGCCGGCGTGCCCGCCGTGGCGTCGAGCAACCCTTGCAGGTCCTCGCGCGTCGGGTTCTTCGGGATGCGGTAGCCCGCGACCTTCACGAAGTCGCGGAGGTCGTCGGTGTCGCCCGGCACCGGCTCGGGGTGGACGCGACGGATCAGCGGCACTTCCAGTTCTTCGAACAGCCGGGCCACCGCTTCGTTCGCCTCGACCATGAACATCTCGATGAGCGTATGGGTGTACGCGTCGTCCTCGGGCACCGCGTCGATCACGTTGCCCTCCTCGTCATAGACCAACTCGACGTCCGGCAGGTCGAGATGGATCATGCCGTTGGCTTTGCGACGATCGCGGATCAGACGGCTCAGCGAGTTCATGTCGCGCACCGCTCGGCGCAGCGTGTCGGTATAGGGCGTGTCGGTCTTCGCGTGCTTGCGGGCCTCGTCCTCGTTGCCGTCGATGAGCGCCTGCGCTTCGAGGTACGTCATGCGCTTCTTCGACTGGATGATGGTGGCCGCGAAGCCTTTGCCGCGGACGGCGCCGCGCTCGTCGTAGTCGATGAACACGGACTTCGCGTAGCGCGGCACGCCTTCTTGCAGCGAACAGATACCGTTGGAGAGGATCTCCGGCAGCATCGGGATCACCAGCCGCGGCAGGTAGCACGAGTTGCCCCGCTTCTGCGCCTCGGCGTCGAGCGCCGAGCCGGGCGTGACGAAGTGCGCCACGTCGGCGATGTGAATGCCGAGGCGCCAGCCGGGCCCGCCGCCGGCGACTTTGTCGAGGCGTTCGACCGAGATCGCGTCGTCGTAGTCCTTCGCGTCCGGCGGGTCGATCGTCGTGATGAACGCGTCACGGAGGTCGTACCGCTTCGTGCGCTCGAACGATTGACCCTTCAAATACGGTTCGAGCTCTTTGTCGAAACCCTCGGTCAGCGATCGCGCCTCGGCCCGGACCTCCTCCTCGAACTCGCCCGGCAGGTCGTACGCCGCGATGACCGCCTGCGTCTCCACGTCGGGTTCGCCCGCCTCGCCCAGCACCTTGACGATGACGCCCTCGGCGAAATAGTCACCCTCCGGGTAGTGCAGAATCTCGAAGACGACTTTGTCGCCCTCGTTGACGTTCTTCGACTCCGCGTCTTTGAGCACCACCGGCTCGGTCAGCACCTTGCCGTCGGTGCGGGCCCACCAGTACCCGCGCTCCCGGTAGACGTCGCCCGTGAACGACGACTGTTTGCGGTTGAGGATCTCGACGATGCGGCCGACGTAGGGGCTTTGCCCGCCCTTGCGGTAGCCCTGGTGCACCACCTCGGCCCGGACCTCGTCGCCCGTGAACGCCTCGGCCGTGTTGTCGGGCGGGACGAAGAGGTCGCCGTGCGAGGTCACGTCGTGCGGGATGATGAAGCCGAAACCCTTCGGGTGCTTCTTGAACCGGCCGATCACTTCCTTGCCCAGGGGCGGGAGCGTGACGATGTCGCCCTGACCCAGCGTCAGCTCGCCGCGATCAGCCATCTGCGTGACGGCCGCGACGAACGCCTCACGGTCGCCCGGCTCGATGCGGAGGTCTTCGGCGAGTCGCTCGGCCGTCGTCGGTTCGTAGGTGTCGTGTTTCAGGTGGGCGAAGAGGCGCTTGGTGTATTTCGAGGCTTGAAGCGACATGGAGAGACTTTCTGAGAGGACTGCGCCGCGGGGCGCGGCGGTGGGTAGTGGGGCGGGCCGAGCGGAGCGGCCCGGAACCGGGACGGCGGTTGAAAGGAAACCCCGACGCGAGGCGGAAACGGTCCGTGGATTCGACCGGACGCCGGACGGATCCGCCAGGCGGTTTTGTCGGCCGACGGGTGAGGGCGTGCTGCCGCTTCGCGCGACCGCTGGGAGACGTTGCGGAAGCCGCTTGGCGCCGCCGAGAGCGGAAGGGTATCAGCGTGGCGGCGTCGTCGTGGTGGGGCGGGAGGCGGTAAAAACAACCGACGCCCTCGTTGAGGGCGTCGGCAGTGGTTTGGTTCAGCCGAGTGCTGGGGTCAGCATGGTCGGCTGAGGCCGTTCCGTTCGTTGTCGCTGATTAGCGGCGACGACGGACAGCGGCGAGACCGGCGAGGCCGAGCAGGCCAGCGGCGCCCGGGGTCGGGATGGCTTCGACGTACAGGTCGTTGACGAAGACGGTCTGACCGTCGGCGTCGGCCTGGAAGCTTTCAACGCGGAGCTGGTAGGCCTGATCGCCAGCCTGAACAGCGGGGCCACCGATCGCAAGAAGCGTCGTGACAGCCACGACGGCGCCGTCGCGGCGAAGGTTACCGATCTGGACTTCACCCGAGATGCCAGCATCGTCGAGAGTGGTGAAGCGGCCGAGGAAGATATCGAAATCGGAGTCACCGCCGACCGAACCGGGCTGGGCGGTGCTGAAGAAGCTGCCGTTCACTTCGCCAGCGGCGAACTCGAAGGGACCGTAGCTGTCGGCGACCTGAACGGCGACCGAGTTGATGCCGGAAGCGGCGACGGGGCCGGTGCCGAGCGACACATACGAGTCAAAGACGATCGCCGGGAAGGCCGGAATGAACGCGGGGTTGATGCCGCTGGACAGGTCCGCACCGAAGGCGTTCTGGTAGAAGTTACCCGAAATCGGAGCGGTAACCAGTTGCGCACCGGAAGTACCCGAGGTCCACGCATCGATCGCGAACGTTTCAAGCTGGGCAAACGCGGAGCCAGCAACAGCGAGACCGGCAGCAGCAGCAATGAGCTTGGTCATCTGAAAAATCTCCATCTCTACTCTCGTGATCCCACAATCCCCAGCAACCCACATTGCTGGGCGGACGTGAGGTTTAATTCCTGCTGCGAGTCTACCCGCAGGATGGGGGGCGTACAAGCGAGAAACCAAAGCCTTTTTCGCTCTTTGCTCGCCTGAACTGACAAATTGGACAACCTGCGCGGGTCGGAGGACCGGCTGGCCGGCGTTCAGCGGCCCCTGAGCCGCTTGAGGCGTGAAGTCGCGTCTATCGGTTCGCGTCGCTTTCGCGGACGCTTGACCAGAACTTCTCGGAAGTGCGAACGACCTATCGCCGCGCGAACCAAAAGGATAGGTTGATGTTTGGGTTCGCCCTGCTGTTGGATCCCTCGTCGGCACCCGGTTCGCGTGGACGCCGGTCGGCGGATGGCTTTCCTCTTCTTTGGTTCGCGGTCTTGGTTCGCGGTTACCCCGCGGCCGCGAGCGGCGTTGCGTCCTCTGCGAGCGATGGCAACCCGAGCTGGCGTGGCTGAAGCGGGACGCGGCATCGGGGATTCGGACTCGTGGCTGGTCCCTCGGGGTTGCACGGGGAAAAACGAAACGCGGCCGGGCGTCGGCCCGGCCGCGTGGAGTTGACCTGTCGGGATGTTCGGCGACCTTATCGACCGGCGTGATCAGCGGATGAGGTCACCCGGGTCGTAGCCGAACTCGTCGCTGCGGGCGGCGGTCGTGTTGCCGACGAATTCCGAGCCCTGCGGGTACCACAGCGAGGGATCGAAGGATTCTTCGCGGCTGACCGAGTTGACCGAGCCGTCCCAGAACGCGGCGTTCATCTCGCCGGAGTGGCGGTATGAGAGGTCGATGCGAGCGTCGGGTGCGTCGGCGTACTGCGGCGACTGCTGGAACGTCGGGGGGATGGACATGAAGAAGGACGAATTGAACTGGGTCGAGCCGGCGCCGAGGTTGATCTCGTTTACGGCGGCGTCGACCGAGAGGTCGATGATGTTGGAGAAGCCGTCGGCGAGGACGACTTTGGTGCCGGCCTGGTCGATGCGGTCGACGCGGGGCCGCCAGTTCGGGTCGAGAAGGATGGAATCGCGGGTCTGGTCGAACTGGCCGGCGACGTTGATGGTGGTGCCGGGGAAGGGCGCCTGAACGTTCTCGCCGAAGACCTGCCAGGTGTAGGGCATGAGGTAGGAGGTTCCGGCGACGCCGCCGTTCTGCTCGAGCTCGGTGATGAAGTCGGGGGTGGCGTTGTCCGTTTCGGCGGCGGTGTAGTCGAAGCCCATCGCCGGGTCGCGGAACTCTTCGAGAGCGCGGATGATCCGTTCGTCGCGATCGGAGGGGAGGGCGTCGGTTTCGAGAGCCGGGCTCAGCCAGTCGGTCACCTGAGTCGGGGCCTGCGCCTTGTCGAGGCGTTCGGGCTGGCCGTCGTTCAAGGCCTCGACGACTTCGACGCCGGTGGAGGACATACCCGGGATCGCGCCGTCGTTCTCGGTGCCGAAGGTGATGACGCTCAGCGTGAGCTGCTTGAGGTTGTTTTGCCCCACGGTTCGCTGTGCGGCGGAGCGTGCGGCGTTCAAGGCGGGCAGGAGCACCGCGATAAGGATGGCGATCACGGCGACCACCACGAGGAGTTCGATCAGCGTAAAGCCGCGGTTCTTGGAGGTTTCGGCGTTCATTCAGTTCGGTCCTTTCACCCAGTCTTCGATGGAACACAGGGGGATAACGGACCGAGCGGTCGAAACCGCCGTGACGAGACCGTCACCCCAGCGAGGTCCGGGCCCAGCACCCGCGGCGTGACCCACAGGAACCCGGACGGGAATTCGACGCAGCCGACTCGACGGCTGCGGAGAGGCGGCTCGACGCGTCGCGGCTGATGCGGCGCGGCGCTCGGAGCATGGCGAAGATTACAGCGTCTTCACACTGACGCCACCCAAACCTTCGCAAATCTGGGGTCGCGAGTTCCCCGCAGACGCCTTCGGGTCAGCGAGCTAAGCCTCGCAATCGAGGGAGGTTGGATATCTGAGGCGTGCGGCTAACGTGCCACGAGGACCGATTCGACCCGACCTATTTCCGAACGCAACGCGAGTAAAGCGTTTCACGAGACGACGGTGGGAATTCCCCGTAATTGGGTGTGATGTGCGGCCCAAAAAGAAAGCGAGCCGGCGTGAAGCCGGCTCGGGGAGGGGGGGTTGGATGTCGGTGCGGACGCGTGCCGATGGCCGGTCAGTCGCAGCCGAAGTTGCCGAGCACGATGAGCAGGTCGTCGGCGTTGACCAAGTCGTCGTCGTTGAGGTCGCCGTCGGCGGGTTCGAGGCCGGGCTGGCCGAGTCCGAAGTTGCCGAGGACGGCGAGGAGGTCGTCGGCATTGGTGAGGCCGTCGCCGTTGGCGTCGCCGTCGCAGGGCGAGACGCCGGCGACATCGGGGCCGACGAAGAGGACGACGTTATAGGGCTCGGGGACGCCGTTGCGGTTGTACTCGATGGTTGCGGCGACGACGGCGCCGCCGAAGGCGGCTGGGTCGGCGGCGGCGGGCGAGCCGGCGCCCGGGGCGGGTGCCGGAAGGAGGCTGGCGTTGTGGAACGCGCCGGCGGCGATCGAGTCGGAGTCGGCCAGGACGAGGTCGGTGATGGTGTAGGAGGCGTCGGAGTTGCGTCCGTCGAGTTCCTGCCCCGTCCGAACGACGAGCTCGAGCTCGTAGCCGGCGGAAGGCAGGGGGTGGGCTTTGAACAAGGCGATGGCGGCGGGTCCGGTGGTGGGCTGATATCCCGCGACGAAGTAGACGTTGCCGAAGTCGTCGATGGCGGGGGCGGAGATGCCGGCGGGGCCGAGGTTGGCGAGGGCGCCGATCTGTGATCCGCCGGGGCCGTTGAGGACGGGCTTGCCCGCCCAGGCGGCGACGTCCCACGTGACGGTGGGGCCGAAGCTCGCGACGGCGAGGAAGGGGCCTTGGAACGGGTCGGTCGCGGTCGCTGCGGCGATGGTGGTTCCGCCGTCGCTGCCGAGGCCGACGAGCCCGCTCGGGCCGCGGAAGGACACTTGGCTGAAGTACTGGTCGAAGGCGGCGTCCCCGCCGGCGTTGGCGGCGAAGCCGGTGGTGGAGATTGGGGAGGGGAGGGTGGCGAGGCGGGTGGAGAGGGGAGCGCCGGCGGCGTCGAGTCCCGAGAGCATGATGGACTGGGCGGGCTGGGCCGGATCGGTCTTGGCGATGCTGGCGAGCACGCCCTGGGAGCCGCTGAGCGAGACGGCGGCGAACGCGGGGTTGCCGCGGGTGGAGTCGGCGGCGGGGTCGAGATGGACCGTGGTCGGAGCGGCCGCGCCGGCCTGGAATTGGCCGTCGAACGAGAAGATGCCGGGTCGGCTGGCGGCGGCGCCCGAATGCTGGAGCATGGTCGGGACGTTCAGGGTGACGTCGCCGTCGTTCACGAAGTAGGTCGTGGCGGCGGGGTCGGTCGCGGCGTTGCCGCCGGCGAGCCGGACGACGATGTTCGCGATGGAGTCGTTCCTCGCTTCCGGGTCGATCGTGAGGACGTTTTCACCTTGGAGGATGGTGGGTCCGGTGGCGTTGAAATCGTCGGCGCGAAGCGTGACGATGCCGTCGGCGTCGACGCCGCCGAGGGAGAGCGAGGACTGATCGTCGGACCCGATTCTGGAGATCGCAGCGACGGTGCGTTCGACGAAGAGCCGGGAGGGATCGGCGGCGGTTTGCCCGATGCGCAGCGAGAAGGCGTTGGTGGCGGTGCCGGAGAGATCGGAGAAACCGAGGCCGAAGAGCCGGTCGAAGTCGGGCGAGGCGATGGACGAGGCGGCGCCGTTCTGGTTCGGGTTCACGCCGGCGCCGGTGGTGGTCCAGAGGCTGTAGCTGGACGAAGCGGCGGCGGGGTCGAGTTGATCGACGGGGCTCAGGGCGAGGCCGGCGAGCAGCTTGGTGGGGAAGAGCGGGTTGACGTCGCGGCTGGCCTTGGCGACCGGCCCGATTCGGAAGGTGTTGCCCCAACTGCTGTTATGGGCGGTGAGGTCGAGCACGTAGCGGACGCGCTGGGTCGCGGTGTCGGTGGAGGAGAGGGCGTCGTTGCCGCCGGGGGTCTGCGCGACGCTGTCCTGAGCCGACGCCACCGGCGTGGACACGGCGAGGGCGAGCCCCGCTAGGACGGCGAGGCTGCGGGGGGCAAGGCTGCGCGGGGCGAGGCAGCGTGGGGCGAGAGCGGCGTTGAAGGCGGTCGCGGGCATGATCTGGTGGCCTTTCGGTCGCGTTGGTTCGGTCGGTGCGAGGATGTGGGCATCGCGAGAAGCGAGCTTGGCAATCGGATATTCGCCGCGGCGTCGCTGTTCGTTCATACGGCGAGACGGGGCGACGGCCTGAAAGTGGGGATCGTAGCGGTGAGTATGAGGGTAGGCGTGGGCTGGAGCGGGTCAGGTTGAACGCTTTACCTTGCGGGGAGAACGGTGTTCTGAGTGTGCCGCGGATGCGGGTCGCGGTCAACCGTGTGCGCGCGACGAAGGTTGCCCGAAAACGTGTGCATTGCGTCGGTTATCGGCCGTCGATGTCTGATGAGGCATCTGGAGCCGGGCAACGGGGGCCGTTGGGCGAGGGCGAGGTTGGGACGCGAGGGGGGAGTGGCGGGACGAGCGGGCGTCTCGCGTTGAGCGATCTCAGCCGAGGTCACCGTCTTGGTTGTCGTCGGGGTTCTCGGCCGGGGGCTGGGGGATCGGGACGGGGTGGGCAGGAATCGGCGCGGGGTCGGCGTCGGGCTCGCTGCCGAGTTCGTCGGCTTCGATGAGGTCGATCGCGCGTTCATCGGGCAGGGCGGTCCGGCCGCCGATCTCGCTTTCGGCCTCATCGCGGAGGACGCGCTGGATCCGTTCGCGTTCGAGGCGGAGTTTTTCGAGGAAGCGTTCGTCAGTTTCGAGCATCATCGCGCGTTCGATGTATTCGACGGTCTGCTCGGAGAGGTCGTTGAGGAGGAGGTGGGTGCGGATGGCGTACCAGAGCGGCTTGAGCTGCGAGCGGTCGATGCGGACGGCTCGTTCGAAGAGCGGCTTGGCTTGCATGGCGAAGCCGCGTTGGTAGTAGAGCAGCCCGCGGTTGAAGATCGGGCGGTAGTCGGTCGGGGCGACGCGTTCGCCCTGGCGGAAGGCGGCCTCGGCTTCCGGATAGCGTTCGGCCGCCATGAGGGCGACGCCGAGGTTGTTCCAGCCGGCGGCGAGTTGGCCGTAGGTCGCGACGGCGCGGGAGTAGTGGTCAATGGCGCGTTCGAGTTCGCCGTCGGCCATGGCGGCGTCGCCGCGGGCGGCGTGTCGCTGGGCGCGGTCGATGAGTTCGGGCTCGATTTCGCGGTATTCGGCGAGGGTGGGTCCGTCGGCGGCGGGGCCCGTCGACGAGGAACAGCCGACGCCGGCGGTGGCGACGGCGGCGATGAGGACGGCCAGCGGGCGGGTCGCGGCGGGGCGCGGGCGACGACGGGCGGGAGCGTGAATGCGATGGGGAGCGGACATCAGCGACCCTCTCGGTACTCGTACTGGCGAAACTCGACGACGCCGGTCCAGCCGATGGGGGCGGGGCGGAGTTCGACTTTGGAGACGAAGGCGGTGGCGAGGCCCTCCCGCTGAAGGGCGAGCCGGATGAAACGGAGAATGTTCTCAAGGGGCTGGCCCGTGAACGAGACGGCGGTGGTGGCGATCTCGATGCCGGGGCTCTGGTGAGCGGTGGTGCGGTTGGGCTGGACGGGGATGGTGACGACGTCGGAGACGGAATCGCCGGCGTCGGTGTCGAGTCGCCAAGCTTCGGCGGCGGCGCGTCGGAGGCGGTCCGGGGTAAGCGAGGCGGAGCGGTAGACCTCGGCGGACGGGGCCTTGGCGCGGGCGCTCTCGATCTGCTGGACGACGAACCACGCTTGGGAGGCCTGCCCGAGCTGTGTTCGGCGGAAGTCTTTGGCGGAGTTGAGCGTCCAGAAGCCGCTGGCGAGGTAGACGACCGCCGCGAGCAAGAGCAGCGCGGCGATTACGACGACGACGACGGGTCGTTTGGAGCGGTCGGCCTGATTGGCCGTGGCGACGAGGCCTGGGTCGGTGCCGAGCGGTGGGTGCGGGGTCATTCGTCCCAGGTTCCTTCGAGCGAGACGGCGCCGCCGCCGAGCCGGGAGCCGCGGACGGCTTCCCAGTCGATCGGGCCCTCGGACTGCTCGAACGCGTTGATGAGCAGGGTCTCCTGGCCCGGCGCGACGTTGACGAGCGTAAGCCGATTTCCGGAGACGGCTTGCTGGACGGTGACCTGCTGGAGTTGGACGTCGGTGTAGGCAGGCTGGGCGAGGACGTCGAAGACCTGTGCAAAGGCGAGGAGGATGGGGCGCGGCTCGGGCGGGGGGTTGAAGTCGGCGGCCTGCTCGGCCTCGGCGGCGATCTGTTGCAGCGGCGGGATCGGCGTCTGACCGGGCAGCAGGTTAAGCGAGCCGACGCGCTCGGTGAGGGCGGTTTCGAGAGCGGTGCGGTCGGCGAGGGCTTGCTGTCGGTACGCGTCGCTGGTGCGGTGCAGCGAGAAGCCGAGCCCGGCGAGGGCGACGGCGAGCAGGAGCATGACGAGGGCGGCGGTGACGACTCGGCGTCGGGTCGCGCGGGTCGGCCGGTGCATGAGGCGGACCATGCCGCCGCGGGAACCGAGGCGGTTCAGCGATCCGGCGGCGGCGGCGCGGGCCGCGGCGGCGCACACCTGGTGGCGGTCGAGCGGCGCGCGGCGGACATCGGCGGCGGCGGCGTCGGACGACTGCTCGGCGTCGAGTTGGGCCTGTTCGACGAGCAGCGCGTACACGCCCTCGGCGAGGGGGTCGCGCTCGGGGCCAAGGACGTCGATGCGACTTGGCGCGGCGCCGAGTTGGGCGGACCAGGCCGCCCATTCGAGTGCGAGCCGACGCGCCGCGGGCCGCGCGATGGCGTCGGAATCATGGGCGTCTCGGTCGGCGTCGGCGGCCGGCTCGGCGGGTGACGTGGGAGCGTCGGGCGCCGCGAAGCGACCCGCGGCCAGCAACGACTCGCCGCGGGCCCACGCCCAGACGACGCGCTCGCCGGCGGTGAGGAGAACGACGGCGCGGACGTCGGCGTCGTCGGGACGGTCGCCGGCGGCCAGACCGGCGGCGGTGGAGGCGACGAGGGCGTGCCAGAGCGTCACGACCGCATCGACGCGGACGCCGACCGCGTCGAGTCGGTCGAGCAGCAGCCGGACGAGGGCGTCGGGCGCGACGATCACGGCGACGCCGTGTTCGCTGGTGATCGCGGGGGCCCGTTCGCTTGCGTCTCGTCGATCGGCGTTCGCGTCTTCGAGCGGTTGCACGCCGCCGACCGGAAAGACGCCCGACCACTCTTCCATCTGCTGGCGGAGTTTGCTGGCGACGAGTGCGGGCGCGGTGCTGGTGGTGCGCAGCCAGCGGCACTCGGCTTCCCCGACGTCGACGACGAGGGCGGAAAGGCGCCGGCGGAGCGATGGTGAAGCGGTGATGGATTGCACGAGCGCGTCGAGCCGGTCGCGGCCGAGTTCGATGGGCGAGCGGCCGTCGTCGTGGTTGCGGGCGAGGCTCGGGGGCGCGTCGTGCGGCTCGGCGCCGGCGTCGTGGACGAGCGTCGCGCGGGCGAGGTCGGTCGAGATGAACAGGGCCGGGCCGCTCACCCGCGGGCTCCGGGCGGACGGGGCGCGGCGCGGCGGCTTTCGTCGCGCTCGCGCCGAGTTGTGTCGCCATCGTTGTCGTCGATGCCGTCGCGGTTGGGGGTGACGCGAGGCCGCTCGCTGCCGGATGTGAGCGGCGTCATCATGGGGCGGTTGCCGAGGGTGGGACGGCGTTTGGCCGCGCCGTTGGCGGCGCCGGTGTCGTCGGTGTCGCTCGTCGCCGACGCTTCGATGACGACCGGGTCGAGCCCGACGAGCGTGAGGCTGCGGCGCTCGCCGCCGATTTCGAGCACGACGCGAATCGGCGAAACGTCGACCACGCGGGCGTCGCCTTCGACCATGTCTCCTTCCGTCACGGCTCGCTGGGACTGATCGGGCAGCGTGATGAAGGCGACGAGTTTCTTGAGCGGCCCCATATAGCCGCTGTATCGCCAGTCGGCGATCGGATCGACCGCGGGCGGCGGCGGGGGGTCTTCCTCGATGGGCGGTTCGGTCTGCTGCTCCGGTTCGACCTCGGCGCGTTCGGGCGTGCGGATGCGTCCGAGGGCGTCGGCGAGGGAGGTGAACTCGGCGTCTCGCTGGGAACCGACGGCGGCGGGTCGTTCGCCGCTGACGTTGATCGGCGGGGGGCGCCAGGGAGACGGTTTGTCGAGGAAAGGGAGCGGTCCGAACCAGGCCCAGGCGGCGAGCGCGAGGGCGGCGAGGGCGCCGAGCGGGACGAGCAGCTTCGATGTCGGCGTCGATGCGCCCATGGGGCGAGTCCTTTCGGGCGTGCGCTCGGGAGTGGCGGCGTCGTGCTGCGCGCGTACCTTACCCCAGCAGGGGGCCGGATGCGTGTCGTTGCACCGTCTCGGCGACCGCCTCGGCGGGCGGTCGGCTTGGCGAGCGGCGCTCGGCGCGACGTGCTCCGTCGCGAGGCGAAGCGTTCGTTTCAGGCGCCCGGCGCCGCGCCGGTGCGCGACCGCTGGAACTGTTCCTGTGTCTGCCGTCGGCGTTCGAGGAGCACCGGCGACGTGGCGTCCTGCGCGATCAGGAACTGATACCAGCGGGCGTCGCCCCGGGCTGCGGCGAGCCCGTCGGGATCGTCGAGCGATTCGATCGCCCGCACCTCGACGTCGACCACCCACAACTGCGGGTCGAGCGTGAGCATTTGGAGCACGTCGTCGGCGAGGGTGACGTTGACGCGTTCGCGGGCGAGGAGTTGGCGGAGGTTGCCGCCGGTCAGGGCCGGGTCGTTGCGGATCGCCAGCAGCGCGTCGAGCAGTTCGGCGTTGGGCCCGGCGATCGCGGCGAGTACGGGCGTCTCGGCGGCGCGAAGGCTGACGGCGATCGGCCCCGACGAGCGGATCAGGTCGGGCCGATCGTCGGGCAACCGGACCAGCGTCTGGAGCATCAGCCGCTCCTGCTCGGGCGAGGTCGCGAGGCCCAGATTGGCGAGGGCCGTGCCCTGCCCGTCGCGGACGAACAACTGGACGAGCGATCCCTCGGGCAGGAGCAACTCGAAGTCGGCTTCGGGGGTGGCGGCGAAGCGCTCGAGCATCGAGCGCGGGTCGGCGGCGGGGTCGTTCCGGGCCGCGGCGGCGTTGTCGCGGTCCGCTTCGACGAGCTTGGTCAGCCACACGCGGCAGATGTCGGCGACGGCGAGTTCTTCGTGATGGCGGGCGTAGGCGCCGAGGTGCGACTCGACGGCGTTGATGTAGACGAACATGCGTCGGGCGTTCCACGAGACCATAAGCGTGGCGATGACGAACACGCCGAGCGCGAGGACGAGCGTGAAGGCGCGTCGGCGGGACGCTGGCCGAGAACGGCGCGTTCGCTGGGCGACGAGGCCGCGGGGATGGAGGAGGTCGATCGCTGGGCGGAGACGCATGACGATTAGTTCCCCGGCGCCGGGTCGACGGTGACGGTTTCGAAGCGCCAATCGCCGCGGGCGCCGGTCGCGGTTTCGAATTGCAGGCCGATCGCGTCGGGGTAGTCGTCCGCGAGGTAGGCGGCGTGGACGGGGACCCAATCGCCTTGAACCGGCGCGGCGCCGCCTTCGACTTCGTCGCGGCTCATGGGCAGGAGCACCGACCACTGCAGGGCGGCGAGATCTTCGAGCAGGACGGTGCGGGGTCCGAGGGGGTCGATGGGCTGCCAGACGAGGCACCATCCGCGGTCGTCGAGGGCGACGAGTTCGAACACGCCGCGGACGGAGCCGGCCCATGCGGCGGCGCGGCGGGCGGCGAGTTCGCGTTCGGACATCGAGTCGAGGTCGCGTCGGAAGGCCTCGCTGCCGGTAAGGGTCATGGCTCCGAAGGCGAGCGGGCTCTGCTGGAGGACGAGTTCGAGTCGGGGCAGGCTGAGGCGGTCGACTTCTTCGTAGTAGAGGTCGAAGTGGGGGGGCACGGAGGTGTCGACTTTGGCGACGGCGGCGTCGAGGCGTTCGTCGAGGCCGGCGTCGGGGCTCGTCGAGCCGCCGATGCCGAGCAGGCCGGCGACGCGGTCGCGCAGGCCCTGGTCGAGCCCGGCCGCGTCGAGCGCGGCGGCGGCGGGATCGTCGCCCGCGATGGTTTCGCCGTCGTCCGCGGCGGCGTCTTCGTCTTCTGGCTCGGGGGGCAGCGGCTGGGCGGCGGCCATGCTGGTGAAGGCGCGCTGAAGCACGGCGTAGGTGCGCAGTTGCGCGGTGGCTTCGGCGGTGGCGTCGCGGGCGACGCGGTCGGCGGAGTTGACCATCGCGATGATGGCGAAGCCGCTGGCGACGACCATGCCGCTGAGCGCGAGCGCGACGACGACCTCCAGCACGGTGAAGCCGGATCGGCGGTGGGGCGTCGTCTTCGGGGTCGTCGTGGTCATCGGTTGTCGAGTTGCTCGCCGAACATGTCGGAGATCACGTCGAAGAGGCGGTCGGGGTCGGCGAGGTAGTCGTAGACGCGGTTCATGCTGACGACGACGTCGCCGCGCTGGAAGCCGTAGCCCGGCTGGCGGGCGATGACGTCGACCTCGACGCGCCACAGGCGGTTCTGGATCTGCTCGCGGACGGAGATGTCGCCGAAGGTGGCGGTGGTGGGTTCGATGCGTGCGGTGCCGGAGAATTCGTCGATGCGGAGGACGGATTGGCGGATTTGGAAGTCGAAGACGTAGCCGTTGACTTCGATTGGGTCGTCGGCGCGCTCGACCGAGCGGGGGTCGTCGTTGAACTGGAGGATGACGCGGTGAGCGGCTTCGGCGGCGGCGAGCTTATGTTCGGCCCGAACCCGCATGCTCTGCAAGCCGCCGAGCGCTGCGGTGACCATGCCGGTCGCGAGGGCGAGCACCGCGAGGGCGATGACGACTTCGAGGACGGTGAGCGCCCGGCGGAGCCGACCACGCGCCCCGGCTCGGTGGGCGGCCCCACGGCTGGTGCTGTCGCTGAGACGCGTGAAGCGCATGGGGTCACCCTACGAAAAGACGGCGCGCCGACGGCGGAGAAAGTCGCGAACGCCCGAACCTGCGCGAAGATACGGAAACCGAACGCAGGAAGGCGATCGGGCTGGCGGCGGAAGCGGAGGGGGGAAGGATCACGGTGCGAAGACGTCGTGGCCCTCGGCGAGGATGATGTCGTCGCTGCCCGGCGCTTCGCCCTCGAAGGTGCCGTTCTTGCCCAGGCTGATGAGCATCCAGTCGACCGGTTGACCGGCGAACTGGGCGGGCGCCTGGAAGAAGAAGTCGTTGCCCCAGGCGTCTTCGATGTCGGAGGGTTTGGAGACGTATTCGCCATCGACGAGGTTCTGCAGCGTGGTCGGCAGCGTTCCTTGGTTGACCTGGAACTGTTGGATCGCGGAGGCGACGGTCTGGATGTCGGTCTTGGTGGAGGAGACCTTGGCGCGGCTGAGGGTGGCCATGAGGCCGACGGTCGCGCCGCCCGCGAGCAAGGCGATGATCGCCAGGACGACGACGAGTTCGAGCACGGTGAAGCCCGCGGCGGCGCGGCGGGGGGTGGTGAAGCCGGCGGTGGTGAAGCCGGCGGTGGTGAAGCCGTTTGACGTGAAGCGGGCGGTGGTGCGAAGGCCAGCGTGCATGAGCGGGCTCCCTGATGGATGGCGAAGTCGGGTCGTGCGGCAAGGCCCGAAGACAGCCGGCGTGTCGCGGCGGTCGGCGGGAGTTCGAGTATATGCGAGGCGCAGGAAGGCCCCGCGGGTTCGTACCGCCCGCGTCGCTAGGCGTTGCTGGCGGGCGTGGGCCCGAGAACGCGATGACGCCCGGCATCGGGTCGGGATACGGCCGTCGGTTCGGGACGCGGACGGCGCCCGACGGCCGATACGGCTCAACCGGTGCGCATGTTCATCATCGGTAGGGCGATAGCGATGATGAGCGGGGCGATGAGAGCGAAGATGACGATGAGGATGGCCGGCTCCATGAAGGCCATGAGGCGTTCGGATTTGCGTTGCACGTCTTCGGCGCAGCGGGCGGCGAGGGAGTCGAAAGCCTGATCGAGGTCGCCGGAGCGTTCGGCGGCGACGAGGAGGCGGCGGGTGGAGTGGGGCAGTTCGTCGACGGCTTCGATAAGCGAGCGGAGCAGGCCGCCTTCGATGAGGCTCTGGCGCAGTTTGTCGAGTTGGGCGCGGAGTCTGGGCTCGCCGATGGTGGAGGTAGCGCTGCCGAGCGCTTCGGCGAGGGGGACGCCCGAGCGGGTCATGGCGGCGAGGACGCCGAAGAATCGGGCGAGTTCGACGCTGCGCAGCAGCGAGGCGACGGGGCCGATCTTTCGGCCGGCCGCGAGCAGCGCCGCGGCGATGAGTTTGCGAAACGCGACGGCGCCGACGAGCAGCGCCGCGAGGAAGATGAGCACCGCGAGGATGTTGCCCCGGATCCAAGTGCCGGTCGCGAAGACGAGCGCGCTGAAGAACGGGAGTTCGCCCGCGGACATGTCGGCGACGGACTCGGCGAGGCCCGGCACGATGAACGCGAGCACGCCGAAGAGGATGGAGAAGGACACGACGGCGACGATGACGGGGTAGACCGACACGGTGATGGCCTTGCCACGGATTTCCATACGTCGTCTGGCGGCGACGGCGATGCGGCCCGCCGCGGGCCCGAGGTCGCCGGTTCGTTCGGCGGCCTGATAGACGCCGATGGCGACGCCGTCGAAGCCGCCGGCCTGTCGGCACGCCTGGGCGAAGGAGGCGCCGCCCGAGACGAGTTGGCGCATGCGGGCGATACGGGGCGCGGTCTTCTTCGAGACGACTTCTTCGGCGACTTCGAGCGATTCGACGAGCGTGACGCCGCGCTCGAGGAGGATTTCGAGTTGCTCGTTCAGGGCGGCCTCGTCTTTCAGCGGGACGGCGCCCTTCGCGTCGGCGGCGCCGACGTCGCCGAGATGGAGCGGGAGGCGCCAGGCGCGGAGGAGAACGAGGTCGCGTTTGCGCAGCGAATCGGCGAGCGCGGCATGATCCGCGGCGCTGAGCATGCCGAACGACTTCTTGCCGCCGGTCGAGACGGCGGCGTACCAGAAGGTGTTGGAAGGCGCCTGTGACATGGGCAGTGGGGCGTGTGGCGCGGCGGCCGTCGGTCGGCGGCGGACGCTCGGGTCAGGCGAGGACGCGGTGGAGTTCGAGTTCGGTGGTGAGGCCGCGGCGGACCTTGTCGGCGCCGTCCTCGTACATGGGCTTGAAGCCGTGGCGGACGGCCTCGGATTTGATCGCCGCGGCGTCGGCGGTGCGCTGCGTCAGTTCGCGGATCGCGTCGTTCATCACCATGATCTCGTAGATCGCGACGCGGCCCGCGTACTCGGCGGCGCCTTCCGATGTGTCCGGGTTGAGACGCCGGCACAGACGCTGGGCCATGACCGCGAGCAGCGACGAGGAGATCAGGAACGGCTCGATCCCGATGTCTTGCAGTCGGCTGATGGCCGAGGGCGCGTCGTTGGTGTGCAATGTGGCGAGCACGAGGTGTCCGGTGAGGGAGGCCTGGACGGCGAGTTGGGCGGTTTCCTGGTCGCGGATCTCGCCGACGAGGATGACGTCGGGGTCCTGGCGGAGCAGGGAGCGGAGGCCGGCGGCGAACGTGACGCCGCGCTTCACGTTGACCTGCATCTGCGCGACCTTGTCGAGGTGGTACTCGACGGGGTCTTCGATGGTCATGACGTTGCGCGAGCCGCGGTCGATGCGCTCCATGGCGGCATAGAGCGTCGTGGTTTTGCCCGAACCGGTGGGCCCGGTGACCAGGATCATGCCGTTGGGGCGGCTGATGAGTTCTGCGAGCTGTTGCTGCATCTCGGCGGTCATACCGACCGAGTCGAGATGCAGTTGGGTCTGGCTTTGGTCGAGCAGTCGGAGGACGAGGCGTTCGCCGAAGATGGTGGGGATGCAGGACAGGCGGATATCGACTTTGCGCGAGCCGATGCGGACGGTGGTCTGCCCGTCCTGGGGCGAGTGCCGGTTGGCGATGTCGAGCTCGGCCATGACCTTGAGCCGGCTGGAGATCGCGGGGCCGAGCGCAGCGGGGGGCTTGAAGGCGTCGACGAGCATGCCGTCGATGCGGAAGCGGATGACCAGCCCGGCTTCGAGCGGCTGGATGTGCACGTCGGAGGCGCGCCGGCGCAGCGCTTCGAACAGGATCATGTTCACAAGCCGGATTACGGGCGTCTGGCGCGCCAGCGACATGAGGTCGGTGCCGGCCGAGAGGGAGGAGGCGGCCGATTGAATGGCGCTTTCGTCGAGCGGGATGTCTTCGACGATCTCGGTGACGAGGTCTTGCCGCTGTTCGAAGCCTCGGTTGATGAGGTCGCCGACGACGGCGCGCGGGGTGAGGACGATGTCGACGGGCGCCTCGAGGCGGCGTTCGAGCATGGCGAACACGGCGGGCTGGAGGGGCTGGGCGGTGGCGAGGACCATGGTGCGGCCTTCGCGTCGGAGGCCTGCGACGATGTGGCGCCGCGCGACGCTGGCGGGAACCCGCTCGTAGAAGTATTCGGCGGATTCGCTGGGTCGCGGCTCGGGCTCGAAGGGGATGCCGAGGCGGCTGGCGAGGCGTTCGAGGGCCGAATGCTCGTCGAGAGCCATGGCCTGGAGCATGACGTCCCAGGGTTCGTCGTCGGCGCCGGGCAGATCGCCGAAGCGGGCGAGCGCGTCGGCGCTGATGGGCATGGGCGACCACCATCGCGCGGCTCGGGCGGCTTCGGCGGCGCGGTCGCGAGCGGGCGCGGCCGCAGCGGCGTCCGGGGCGCCGTTCGCCCGCGCCGTGCGCTCGGCGGCCGCGGCGGGCGGCGTCGCGCCGGCCTCCGCGTCGGGTTTGCTGCGGGAGCGCTTTTTCACAGGTCGGCGTCCGTCCGTGGGCGATCGAGAGACGACAGATCGAGACGCTCGAGCGAGCGGTCGATGTCGTCGGTTCTGCTGCGGATGGGCATGAGCACGGGCTCGAAGCGGGGCATGCCGTCATCGTAGCCCGCCGCGCGAAGCGGCCCCTCGCTGAGCAAGCGCAGCGAGACGTCGTCGGTTTCTTCGATGATCGTCGGCGTGATGAACAGAAAGATGACGCGTTCGTTCGAGCTGATGCTGACGCGCTTGAAGAGGTTGCCGAGGATGGGGATGTCTTTGAGCAGCGGGATGCCGGCTTCGGTCTCCTGCTCGCGGGAGAGGCTGAAGCCGCCGATGATGATGGTCGCGTTCGTGGGAAGAGTGACCTGCGAGTTGAAGGTGTCCTGCTGGGCGGGGGGCTGGAGGTTGCCGGTCGCTTCACCGATGAAGTCGGAGAGTTCGAGTTCCAGGGCGAGGGTCACCTCGCCGGCGCCGGAGATGCGGGGGACGACGTTCAGGCGCGTGCCGGCCTCGGCGACGCCGCCCTGGCCCGTCGTCGTGGTGTTGGCGTTCTGCGTCGTCTCCGCGAAGGGGATCTGGGTGATGCTGACGTAGCTCGCGGGTGCGTTGTCGTTGACGAGCACGTTGGGTCGGGAGACGACGTCGGTGGTGCCGAGCGTTTCGAGGGTGTTGAGGGCGAAGGGGACATAGTCGGAGTTGATGACGCCCATGGTGAGGCCCGGCGCGGGGGCGGGGACGGTGATGAGTTCGGTGATGCTGTCGGTGCCCGAGGCGGCGCCGAAGAGGCCCGAGAGGTTGAAGTCGCCGATGTTGAAGTCGTAGGCGGTGGACCAGTCGAAGCTGTCGTTGGTGGTCAGCGAGACGATGCGCACGTCGATCTGCACCTGCGGCCGCTTGCGGTCGAGTTGGCCGATGATGGCTTCGAACTGGCGATGCGCGAGCGCGGGGGCTTTGATGATGACCTGGTTTCGCGAGCCGTCGGCGACGATGACGGTGTTCTCTTCCGTGGCGACGAGGCGTGTGCCGCCGAGCGCGTCTTCGACGAGGTCGGTCAGCGAGTCGTCTTCGACCTGGGCGGCCTGCTGCGAGATGATGGCGTCCTCGGCGGCGGAGACGCCGGTGGCCTCGGCGCCGAAGCCGCCGGGCGAGACGAAGCGGCCCTCGGCTCGGGCGGTCTGCGGGTCTTGGATAAGGTCGGTGAGGATCTCGGCGACGCCGCGATCGTTGTTGATGACCGAGACCGAGCCGCCGGCGCCGCCCGCCCCGGTCGTGGTGACGCCGCCGCCGCCGCCGGTTCCGCCGCCCGTCCCCCCGCCCGCCGCGCTGGCGTACAGCAGCTTGTAGACGCGGATCTGCGTGCCGTTGTCGATCATGTCGGCGCGGAACTGTTTGACGAGTTCGTCGACTCGCTCGTGCTGCTCGGGCGTGCCGAAGTAGATGACGGTGCCGTTCTCGGTATCGACGACGAAGCGTGAGTCGCCGATGGCGGTCGCGTTCGGCGTGACGGCGAGCTGGCCGCGCTGGGCGAATTGCTGGCGCAGGCTCTGGTTGGTCGCTTCTTCGATCTGTTCAATCGCGCCGAGGCCGAGCGCTTGCGCCGCCTGCACGACCTCCTGCGTGACGGCGCCCGTCTGGTAGCGGCGGGCGACGAGCGGCGAGATCTGGTCGACCACGCGGAGGAGGTCTTCGACGTCGCGGAGCTCTTCGGGCGTGCCGCGGAACAGCAGCGAATTGCCCGCGTGGACATAGAGCCGGTCGGCGAGCCGGCTGAGGCTGGCCGAAGCGCCGAGCTGCTGCGCGCCGGGCTGCACGCGGTTCTGCACGCCGCCGAGGCCCTGCGGACCCGAAGCGAGCTGGCCTTGCAGTTCGATCATGCGGTCGCGGGCGAACGACGCCGCGACGTTCGTCACGGGCAGCAAGTGCAGACGCTGCGCTTCGTCGGCTTGCACGAGCAGTTCGATGAGGCGCTCGACGTTGTCGAGACGCGTCGCGCTGCCCGAGGCGACGATGACGCCGAGTTCGTCGAGCGGGGTGATGCTCACGGCGCCGCCGCCCTGCACGTTGCCGGGCTGGCCCCCGCCGCCGGCGCCCATGAGCACGTTCTGCAGCATCTGCTGCAGCGCGCTCGGGCGGAGGTTCGGCGTCGGGATGACGCGGGTGGTCGAAAGCGGGCCCTCACCGACGCGGATCTGCATGTTGCCGGCGCGGTTGATGCGGAGGATGCCGTCGTCGCCCTCCTGCAGCACGTAGCCGCGGTCGTCGAGCAACACCGAGAGCAAGGTCAGCATTTCGTCGGCAGTGCGCTCGATGGGGCGCGTGATGATGACGGTCTCGTTTTCGAGACCCGGCGCGGCGATGATGTTGACGCCGAGCCCTTCGCTGACGACGTCGACGACGCGGGCCAGCGAGACCTCGTCGGGGAAGGCGAGGCGGATGGGCTCGCCGCCGGCGAGGGCGCCCTCGACGCCCGGCGCGGTCTCGCCGCCGGGTGCGGGTTGTTCGGCGTCGATCGGTTGGGGCTCGGCGCCGAGGCGGTCCGGGTCGTCGCGGCCGACGGTCTCGGGCGCCGCGCCGCCCTGGATGCGCGCCGCCATCTCGGCCTGGCGGTCGAGCCGCTGCCGTTCCTGCTCGAGCAGTTCTTCGATCTCCGATTCGCTGAGCGAGCCGCGACGTTCGAGTTGTTCGCGGTAGCGGCGCAGGCGTTCTTCACGCTGCCGCTCGGCGACGAACGCCCGGCGCTCCTCGGGGCTCATGTCGCGGAATCGCTCGGCGTCGGTTTCCGACTGCGCCATCGCCTCGGGCGCCGCGGTCAGGGCGAGCGAGGCGACGACACCGCAGCACGCGAGCAGCCCGGCCGCTCTGACCAGCCGCCGACCCGAGATCACGCGGGGCCGCAGCGTCCGGCGGGCGACTGACGCGCCGCGTGTCACGGCGGGGGAGCGGGCGGGAGCGGCGGGCGGCGGGGGCGTTGTGGTCACCGTCGGTCTCCTTCTCGGGCCGGCTGGAATCACGTTCAGGCTCTGCGTTCGGGCGTTCCGGTCGGGCGAATCGCACGCAGCCTACCCGGGCGGGCGGCGGCTCGGTGCGAGGCCGCTCGCCGGGCATGAGCCGGCGGACGAACGCCCCGGGCCGGCTACGATCGCACGTCATGCGCATCGTCAGTCTCTTACCGGCCGCGACAGAATTGCTGCACGCTCTCGGGGCGACCGGCTCCATCGTCGGCCGCTCACACGAGTGCGACTTTCCCGCGCCGGGCTCGCCCGACGGCGACGCGCTCGCCGCGACGCCGACGCTCACACGCCAGCGCACCGAGTTCACCTCCTCCGCCGAGGTCGATCGGCAGGTGTCGGCGTCGATGAACGAGCGGCAGTCCTTATATGAACTCGACGCGGATCGGCTGCGGTCGTTGCAGCCCGATGTGATCGTCACGCAGGACCTCTGCGACGTGTGTTCGATCGATCTCGCGGCGGTCCGCCGGGCGGCCGCGGCGATCGACCCGCCGCCAGCCGTTGTCTCGCTGAACCCGTCGTCGCTGGAAGACGTGCTGGAGGACCTGGTCCGCCTCGGCGAGGTGATCGATCGTCCGGCTGAAGCGGGGCGAGCGCTCGTGGGCCTCCGCGAGCGGATCGATCGGGCGATGTCGCACGTCGCGCCGTTTGCCGGCGGCGAGCGGGTGCTGTTCCTCGAATGGACCGACCCGCCGTTCAGCGGCGGACACTGGACGCCGCAGCTCATCGAGATGGCCGGCGGCGAACACCCGCTGAACCCGACGGAACCCAAGCCGACGGCGGAACGCGTGACCGACGCGGACGGGTCGAGCCGGGCGGCCGGGCCGCTTCTGGCCGAACGGGTGGCGGGCAAATCGCGCCGGATCGAGCCGGGCGAGATTCTGTTGATGGACCGCCAGCGGCCGTTTGATCGGGTGATCGTCGCGCCCTGCGGGCTCGATCTCGAGGCGGCGATTGCGGAGGTCCGGAAACTGCTCGCGGGCGAAAGCGAGGCCGAGCCGGCGGACTGGTTCGGCCGGCTGGAGGCGGTGCGGGGTCTGTCGTCGGACTGTTTGGCGAGGCCGCTCGGTGCCCAGAACGAGGGGGTCTCGTCGAAGCGGCGCGGGACGCCTCGTGTCGTCGTGGTGGACGGCAGCGCGATGTTCAACCGGCCCGGGCCGCGTCTGGTCGACGCCTTGGAGTTTCTCGCCGCCACGCTCCAAGGCCGTCCGGAGGCGATGCCGCGCGATTTCCCAGCCGTGGGACTAGTGACGTAGATCGGACCGTCATCCGGCACGCGGGCGGAGCGAACCGTGCGCACGAGGACCCGCTTCGCGCGTCTCCGCGGCCGGCGACAGGTTCTCCCCGGTTCCACCCCATTCCCTAGGGCGGCCGCGTGAGCGGGGCACGCTCTCTGGTGGTCAGGTACACTCAAAGCGGCCCGAGAGGGCGTGCGCGGGGGCGGTGGGGAAGCGCGGAGCGCCGGCGTCGGCGCTGCGCTAGGTGGGGTGGGGCAGCGTCATGGCGTCGCGCCGAAGCGAGCACCGCCGGACGCGGGCGAATCTCCTGGAGCGGAGTCGAGTCTGATGAAGGTCATCTGCGATCGGACAGCGTTACTGGACTCGGTGAATCTGGTGTCGAGCGTGGTGGCGACGCGATCGCCGCGTCCGCAATTGATGTGCATTCTGTTGACGGCGGAGAAGAAGGCGGGCAACCTGACTCTCGCGGCGACCGACGGCGAGATTTCAATCCGCCTCGCGACGTCGCAGGTCGACGTGCACGAAGACGGGCAGACGCTGATCCCCGCGGACAAACTGCGGCAGATCGTCTCGGCGCAGGACAACGAGCCCACGCTCACGCTCGAAAGCGACGGCGAAGCGACGCACATCCGCGGGCAGGACGCGCACTTCAAGGTCTACGGCTATCCCGCCGCCGATTTCCCCGACCTGCCGGACATGCCCAAGGAAGGCGAGTCGTTCACGGTCGGCGCCGACACGCTCGAAGAACTCATCGACCGCACGATCTTCTCCACCGCCCGCGAGAACTCGCGATACGCCATCAACGGCGTACTGCTGCACCGCGAGGGCAAGAAAATCCAGATGGTCGCGACCGACGGCCGGCGTCTGGCGGTCGCCCGTGCGAACGCCGGCGAAGCGCCCGAAAGCGAGTCGAACTGCATCATCCCCAGCAAAGCGCTCAACACCGCCCGCAAACTCGTCGCCACGTCGGGGGACGTTCGCTGCGCCGTGACCTCGTCGCAGATCGTCTTCCAATTCGATGACGGGGAGGGCGAGGGCGGCGGCGCCGTGCTCTCGTCCAACCTTGTCGAAGGCACCTTCCCGCCCTACGAAGACGTGATCCCGAAGGACCAGGACAAGAAAGCGACGTTCAACGTGGACGCGCTCGGCAGCGCCGTGCGTCGCGCCGCGTTGCTGACCAACGAAGAGTCGCGCGGCGTGCGCATGGCCTTCGGCAAAGACACGCAGGAACTCAAGCTCTCCTCCCGCGCGCCCGAGATGGGCGAAGCCGAGATCAACGTCGGCATGGACGCCTACGACGGCGACGACATCGAGATCGGGTTCAACCCCGCGTTCATCACCGACGCGCTGAAGATCATGGACAGCGAGCAGGTCATCCTCGAGATGAAGGCGCCGAACCGACCGGGGCTGATCAAATCCGGGTCGGACTTCGTGTACGTGGTGATGCCGGTGAACTTGCAATAAGCGGCCGGCGTGTCCCGGCGCGGCGATCGAACGTCGCGCTGGGTTGTCGGGCGCGCAGCGCCAACTCGACGGGCCGCTCAACTCCGTGCGTCGGCGTCGGCGTCGGCGTGGGCCGAACGGCGATCGGCGCCGCCTCGTTTGCGCCGTTTGGCCAGCCAGGCCGACGCGCCGAGGCCGAGCGGGAGCGCGACGACGACCTCGACGGCCAGCAGCACCAAGTCGGCGGTCAGGCCCACGTTCCACGCGAGATCGTGGGCCGACTCGGCGGGGTCGGCCTCGGTCGGCAGCCCGAGCGAATGCAGCATCACGATCGTCAGGCCGACCGCCCAGGTGCGCACGCCGACGCCGTTGGGAGAGATCGGCACGGCGCGGACGAGCGTGGGCAGGCAGGCGAGCGTGAGCGCGCACGACCAGGCGATCGGCCGGTCGATGATGAGAAAGATGAGCCAGAAGCGGGCGGCCCAGCCGAGCATCTCGATCCAGCGGAAACCGCCGCAGAGCAGCAGCCGCCAGTGCTGGCGCTCGCGGTCGGCGGGCGAACGGCGGAGCGCTTCGGCGCCGACGAACATCGCGACCATCGGCGCGAGGGTCACGAGGCCGATGAGCGTTTGGTCGCGGCTGACGAACAGCGGGACGGCGAGCACCAACGCCGCCATGAGCGCCGCGTTGGCGGTGTTGACGACGTTGGCCCAGACCACGCCTTTGACCGCGTCGCGCACGGCGATCTTGTTCACCGCCTTGTGGTAGGCGAGCCGGCCGAACATGCCGGGCCAGGCCGGGAGGTAATTCAGAAGCCAGGCGGCGACGATAAGGGCGAACATCTCGCCGACGCCGACGCGGCCGTAGCGAGTGGTCGCCGCCCAGAAGCCGAGCGAGACGAAGAAGCCGATCGCTACGGTCAGCGCGACGACGCCCAGCACGGCGAGCGGGTCGGCGTGCGCGAGCGGCGCGAGGGTGTCGAGCGGATCGCCGGCCTGGGCAACCGCGAACACCGCGGCGACGAGCAGAAGCAGGCCCAGCGCGTAGCCCAGCGGTTTACGCCACGCCCGCAGCGCGGCGACCGCTCGCACCACCCATGCACTCCGGCCGTCGTCGCGTTCGGTTTCGTCGGCCTGTTCACGCGGCGCATCGGCCCCGCTTCCGTCGGCGCCGCCGGGGGGCGATGCGTCTTCCGACCGCTCCGCCTCGGACTCGGCGGGCGAGGGGGTCGCCCCGGGCGAAGCGTCGGACGGGTTCATTACTTGCTCGGCGGCGCGTCTGCGTCGCGCTCGTTCGCGTCGGCGTCGGCGTCGTCGGCGCCTTGGGCCGCGGCGTCACGGCGAGCCGCAGCGGAAGCGACCATCTCGGCGATGGCGCGCACCGCTTCGTCGTCCGACGCCAAGCCGAGGTCGAGCGCCCAGGCGTGCGAAGCCGGCACGAAGAGAAGCAAGGTCAGCAACGCATGCTCGTCGGCGGGCTCGCCGAGCGCGTCTTGAAACGCCGGCAGCAACGGGTCGTCCGGGCCGCCCGCTTGGATGAGCCCCGCCTCGACCAACCGCGCGAGCGTGAACGCCGCCTCGTCGGGGGTGAAGTTGGGCAGCGCGGCGGTCAGCGTCTCGCGCAAATCGTCCGCTTCGGCTTGGCCCGTCAAGCCCTCCCGCGAGCGGAGCGCGCTGAGCCGCGACACGATGCGGAGCACGTCGAGCAACCTGGGCCGACCGGGCGTGGAGAGATCGATCGGGCGTCGCTCGTCGATGGCGGGCAGCGCTTCTCGGACGAGCAGCTCGGTTTCAGCGGTGATGGAGATCGGCGTCGGGGCGAGCCCACGGGCGGACGGCGCGAAGCCGTGCGTGGCGCGCCATCGAACGGCGGTCCGAGAGAGCGCGTCCTGGGCGAGCCAAGTGCCGGCGTAGCCGCGAGCGGGCCAGATCGTGATGCTGACTTGCTGCTGCGGCTCGAGCCTCAGGCGGCGGTCGAACTCGGCGACCTCGAGCAGCCGCTGGGCGAGTTCGCGGATTTGCTGGGAGGCGAGCTGGTCGGCCCGCTCGGCGGACACGTCGAGGCGCTGCCGGGCGAGAGTCGCGAACTCGCGAACGAGGTCCTGCGGGATCTGCCGCGAGCCGACGGTGATCTCGGGCGTGAGCAGCACGCGCGACGGAACGGTCCGTCCCGTGCCGAGCGACAAGGGCGAGGGCGACGTGTTGCGCAGGGTGAGCGTCAGGCGTGGGTGTCCCAGCGCGCCGACGCTCAGCGTTTCGAAGGCGGTGGTGAGCGACAAGTTGAGGCGCGGCTGACGCGTAAACGAGTCGAGCCATGGCGCGAAGCGGCGGCCGTAGTCGTCGAGGCGTGAGGCGGTTTCGGTCGGCGAGATGCGCACGCCGAGCAGCGATTCGGCTCGTTCGCGTGCCGCGGCGGCGAGCATCGAGTCGGGCTGGTCGCGCATGAGCAGGAGGAAACGCCGAGCCGCTTCTCGTTCGGCGCCCGAGTGCTGATCGAGCACGGCGAGGGCCCAGCGGGCGCTCGCGTCGTCCGCTTCGAGCGCAGCGAGCGACTCGCGGGCGCGTTCCGGCTGGTTGCGCAGAGCGGCGATCCAGCCGATGAACCGATCGCGGGCGGCGGCGCCGAGTGGTTCGCCCGCGGCTTCGGCGGCTTCGATCACGGCTTCGAGTTCGCGCTCGGCCTGGTCGATGTCCGCCGCCATGAACAGGCGCGACCAGACGCGTTCGAGGCGGTATTCGCGGGCCCGTCGGTCGATCGCGGCCTGATCGGCGCCGCGCTCGCGCAGCCGCTCCGCCGATTCGCCCAACGCCTGGTCGATCGCGGCGATGGTCCGGTTATACGCGCGCACTCGGGAGAACGGGAAGCCCGAGACGCCGGCGTCGGCGAGCAGCGGGGCGGGCGCCGGCGGGCCGAAGTCGATATTGGACGGCGTTTCGTCGGCGCTGAAATTGTCGCGGACGAAGTCTTCGGCTTCGTCGGGCGTCATCGGTTGCAAGCCGGGCGACCGACCGGTCGCTTCTTCGCGACGGCCGGCCAATTCCCAGCGCGACATCTGTTGGGCCGCGAGGCGGCGAGCGTCGGCGACCGCTTCTTCGATCGTTACCGCCGGGTCGACGAAGCGGAACGCGCGGCCGTCGGCGTCGGGGCCCAGCGACACCAGCGCGATCAGCCGAGCCAGCTCGATCCGCGGCGACATCAACTGGGCGACGAACGGACCCGGGTCGATGTCGTCGGCGAGCATGTTCTCCCGATCGCTCCGGTACATCATGTCGCCCCGGCGCTGCAGGCCCGCGACGCTGAGCAGCATCTCGTCCACGCCCGCGACCTGCCAGTCGAGGTGCAGCGAATCGACGATGTCGAGCGAATTCGGCGTCGCGCCGCCGGCCGAGAGCGCGTCGACCCGTCGCTCAAGGAAGCGCCGCGCCGACGCGTAGGCGCCGTGCTGCATGTACTCGGTGTAGAGGTTCGCGTAGGCCTCGGGGTCGAGCGGGTCAGCGAGCACGACGTTGGAGAGGATTTCGACGCGCTCCAGCGGAGACTGGGCGCGGTCGAGGAAGACCGTGGCGAACAGGATCGCCGCGGCTTTGTTCGTTCGATCGAGCGTGACCGCCTCGGTCAGCAGTTCGACGAACCGGTCGGCGTCGCCCATCTCCCGGGCGAGCAGGGCCGCATCGAGCGCGAGCCGAGAGCGGAGCGCGACGTCGAGCCCGGCGCCGTCCGAGCCCAACAGCCGCTCGTACGCGGCGAGGCGTTCGTCGGCGGTCTGTCGGCCTTCGATGGCGGCGGCGATCAGACGCAACTGCGCGACCGCGTCGGACGGGTCGAGTCGCGTCAGCCGCCGCGTCGCTTCGAGCGCGCGCTCGCGGTCGCCCGCGGCGTTCCATGCGGCGATCTCATATCGGACAAGCTCGGCGTCGTCGGGCCGCGCGGGCTGGATCGCCCGCACCGTCCATGCGGCGACGGCGTAGTCCGCGGGCGCCGGGTTGTCGATCTGCCGCAGACGCTCGAAGCTGAGGCGCAGCAGCAAGTCGCTGGTGAGGGCCCTCGTCTCCCGTCGCTCGGCCGCGTCTTCCGCGTCAAGCCGGACCTGCTCCGTCGCGGCCCGTTGCTCGGACGTGGTCGGCTGAGCGGCCGCGGCGAACGGTATGGCGGCGGCGAGCCCGAACGCCGAGGCGAAGCCGACGACGCGCCGCCGATGGCCGGCCGTGCGAGCGCGTCGAAGCGGCCGGCGCCGACGTCCGAACGAGCCGAGAATGGGAACGGGGGGAACTGCGTGCATGGGCGTCCTGCTGCGTTTCAAGCGGAATGGGAGGCGGGTCGAAGCGCGTCCACCCGACGGCGTGAGGATAGCGGTTGAGGCCGGGCCGCCGCGTGGCCCGGGAACAGAGCGGCAGCGGTTGCGTACAAGCGTCGGCATCCGCTGATACGCGATTGCGACGGTCAGGGTCGCGGGATCGACTATCGGACCTTCAGCCCGGGCGTCGAGCGGGTGGCGCCGCGAACCGCGGCGGCGAGCAAACCGCCGAGCGTCGCCTCGCCGACGCCGCTTCGAGCCGCGGCGGAGCGCGGAAGCGGTTCCGTCGGGCTCCGCGGCGGCGTCCGGCACGCGTAAGGCGATGGGGGTAGGGTATGCGGCCGATCAGAGGGGCCGTTCGCAGCGGGCCGGGACGTGCTGGCCCGAGCGTGACTTGCGTTCATTCCGCCCGCGGGCGTCGGTGCTTCGGGGCGGTGGAACGGCCTCCGGGGAGACGAGACGCGGGAACCGGGGCCTTGGTCGGGTGGTCGGGGGAGCCGGGGGTTCGGCGGGGTTCGGGTTCGGGGGACGGAACGGACCGGCGTCGGCGCCGCGGTGGCGTCGAGGCCGGCAGTTGGTGAGTTTGACGCACCCCGCCCGCGGAGTCGGGTGAGTCGGGGTCGGAGAAGGTCCGAATGTTCGACACGAAGGTTGGCGTAGGGCGCAGGCGGCTGCACAGCGGAGTTCTCGCCGGTGTGGCCGGGGCGTCGCTGCTGATTCTCTCGGCTCCGGCGTTCGCGCAGCCTTCGCTGCCGCCGATCGACGAGACTTCATACACGGCCTCGCAGCAGCGGCAGATCGCCGACTATGTGGCCTGGCTCGCCGAAGAGATCGGCGAGGGCGATCCGGACGCGGTCGAGGCGGCTCGCGAAGAGGCGGCCGACGCGCTCGACCCGGGCCGCGTCTCGGCGCGGTTCCGCTCGACGTTCGCCGCGGCGGCGCTGGGTTCGGACGGGCCGCTCACGCCGCTGCTGGTCGCCGAACACGACCATCGGGCGATCAACGCTCTGCTCGTCGCCGGCATGGTGGCCGATCGGCGGACGCCGCGAGCCGTGGCGGAGGCGTTCGAGGACGATCGCCCGGCGATCCGCGCCGCCGCCGCGGCGGCGCTGCGATTGACGCTCACGCGGGCCGCGTCGGAGTCGGCCGCGGGCGGACCCATCGTCGAATCCGCTTACGAGACGCTGCGCTCCGCCCTGCTCGAAGAGCCGGAAGCCGGGCCGGCCAAGGCCATCGTCGGCGCGATGCTCTCGGTGCCGGGTCAGCAGGCGACGTTCGACGCCGGCCTGCGCCGGGCGGCGGCGGCGCTTCGCGAACGCACGATCGAATTGCGTGACGTGCCGACCGACGAGCTGCTTGAGACCGGCGAGATCGCCGCCGAGCCGCTGACGGGCTGGCTCGCCGTACACGGCGCGCTGCTGGCTCAGGCGAACCGCCGGGTGTTGAACGCCGGGGCCGACGCCGATTTGAACCGCCAGATGCTCGCCGACCTGGCGTTCATCTCCGGCATGACCCTCGCCTACGTCCGGGACGCCGCGCTGTATCTCGACGAGGTCGGGCCCAGCGGCGGCGAGCTTTCCGACCTGCCCGACGCGACCGAGTTCGCGGAAAGCCATCGCCAATTGGTCGGCGTTTCGGAGCAGTTGCTGCTTTCGATTCAGGCGCAGATCTTCCGCCAGCCCATCGGGCGCCCGCGCGTGCTGCCCGCCCTCACCGACTTCATCGACGAGGGCGACGCGGACGCGCTCGAGGAGGCGGTGGCGGTCTGGGTCGGTCGACGGGGCGTGCTCATCGACGCGCCGTTCAGTTTCGACGCTTCGCTGTTCTCGCCGCGCTGATCGCGTGCGACACTGTTGGTCGGCGCCGCGGCCTGCCGAGCGGAGCGCGAACGCCGGGGCGGCGCCGGCGGGTTAGAGCGGCGGACGAGCCGCCCGGGCGAACCGGCGGAGGGCCCGAGCCCGAGCGTGCGTCGCGTTCGACGATCCGCTGATTCGAAGAAGAGAGGCCGCAAAGCATGGGCAAAGTCGCCGCGATCCTTGGGCTGCTCGTCGCCTCGCTGGCGGTGCTGGTCCTCTCCGACCGCTCGCTGCCGCCGGCCGAGCTCACCGTCATCAACCGTTCCGAGTTCAATACGCTCGACCCGCAGCGGATGAGCTATCTGCACGACCTGCGGCTGGCGTATTCGATCTACGAGCCGCTCGTCCGCTGGGACAACGAGAGCCCCGACTTCGCGATCGTGCCCGCCGCCGCCGAGCGTTGGGAGGCGCACGACGACGGCCGCACCTACACGTTCTTTCTCCGCGAAGACGCCCGCTGGTCGAACGGCGAGCCGGTCACGGCGCACGACTTCGTCTACTCCTGGCGCCGGGGCATGCTGCCGGATACCGTCGCCGACTACTCGTCGTTCTTTATGCACATCGACGGCGCCCAGGCGTTCTTCGACCACCGCACGCGGAAGCTCGAGACGTACGCCGAACTCGAACCGTGGCGGAAGGCGGCTCGTTACGGCGGCGACGCCGACGTCGACTCGGCCGAGTCGTTCGCCGCGCTGCCGGGCGCCGCGCAGCGCGACCTGCTCCAACGCGCCGCCGAGAATCTCTACCAGGAATCGCTCGACTTCTTCGCCGAAAACGTCGGCCTCGAAGCGGTCGACGACACGACCCTCCGCGTCCGCACCGCCAAACGCATCGCCTACTTCCTCGACCTCGCCGCCTTCGGCGTCTACTGCCCGGTCAATCCCGATCTCGTCAACAGCTACCGCCGCATCAACCCAGACTCGGGACGCATCGAGCAGAGCTTCGACTGGACCAAGCCGCCTAAGCTCGTCACCAACGGGCCGTATGTCCCCGTCGCCTGGCGCTTCAAACGCGAGATGTTCCTCGAGGAAAATCCGCACTACTGGAACAAGCCGGCCGTCAAGAGCAAGACGGTCAAGATCATCCCGATCAACGATCCGAACACCTCCGTGCTCGCCTTCGAAACCGGCGCCGCGAACTGGAACAGCGACGTCACCGTCGATTACGTCGCCGACATGCTCGAAGCGAAAGACCGCGGCGAATACGAGTGGATCCACGCCTTCTCCACCTTCGGCACCTACTTCTGGTCGTTCAATTGCACGCCGACGCTCGCCGGCGGGCAGCCCAACCCGTTCCATGACGCCGCGGTCCGCCGCGCGTTCACCCTTGCCGTCGACAAGCGGGAGATCGCCGAGAACGTCAAGCGGTCGGGCGAGAAGCCCGCGCGCGTCTTCGTCCCGCCGGGCAGCATCCCGGGCTTCGACAACCCCGAAGGCCTCCCGTTCGACCCCACCCGCGCCCGCGCCGAACTCCGCGCCGCCGGCTGGTTCGACCGCGACGGCGACGGCGTCCCCGACAACGCCTCCGGCACGCCATTCCCCGTCGTCGAGATGCTTTACTCCACCGGCAGCTACCACGACGACATCGCCCTCGCCATGGGCAGCATGTGGGAAGAGCACCTCGGCGTGAAGGTCCGCCTCATCGCCAAGGAACTCAAGATCTACAAGGACAATCTCAAGAGCCAAAATTACATGGTCGCCCGCGGCGGCTGGTTCGGCGACTACGGCGACCCCACCACCTTCCTCGACCTCCACCGCACCGGCGACGGCAACAACGACCGCGGCTATTCCGACCCCGACTTCGACCGGATGATGGACGCCGCCGCTCTCGAGCAGAACCCCGAAGAGCGCATGCGACTGCTTGCCGAGGCCGAGCGGTACACCATGGAGGAGACCCTGCCCATCCTCCCGATCTGGCATTACAACTATTACTACCTCTACAAGCCGCCGTACGACGCCGAGGGCCGCCCGCAGGTCGGCGGCCTCCGCGGCATCAGTGATCACCCTCGCCTTGTGCAGTACCTCTGGAAGCTGGACGTGATCGACGAGGCCGAGGCCGCGGCCATGCCGCCGCGATCGCCGCGCGACGCCGACGAGCCCTCGCCCGCCATGCCCGTCCGAACCGGCGCCGCCCCGAGGCCCGCCCCGCCCGCCGCCGACGAAGGGGCCGCGTCATGATCGGCATGATCGTCCGTCGGCTCATCCAACTGCCGATCATCCTCCTGGTGATCTACACCATCACGTTCCTGCTCGCGTGGTCTCTACCGGGAGAAGCGGTCATCAACGACGAGGGCCGCCAACCGCCCGCGGCCGTCCTCGACCAGATGAAAAAACAGTACGCCCTCGACGATCCGGTCACCTTCTACTTCCAGTACCTCTACCGCATCACCGGCGCCCGCTACGCCTACCTCCACGCCACCGATCGGGGCGAAGAGGCGCCGTACGTCTTCGATTTCGGGCCGTCCTTCAAGTACGAAGACTGGAACGTCAACCAGATCATCGCGTCGTCGCTGCCCGTGTCGATCGTCCTGGGCATGAGCGCCATCATCATCGCGCTCGTGGTGGGTCTGACCGCCGGCATCGTTGGCGCGATCAAACCGAACTCGATGGCCGACCTCGCCACGCTCGCCGTCGCGCTCATCGGCATCTCCCTGCCCAGTTTCGTCGTCGGCACCGTCCTCCTCATCCTCTTCCCCGTCTGGCTCGGCGTCGGCTCGGTCGCCGCATGGGGCGGGCTCGGCGACATGTTCCTCCCCGCCTTCACCCTCTCGCTGCCTTTCGCCGCCTACATCGCCCGCCTCACACGCATGGGCATGATCGACGAACTCCACGCCGACTATGTGCGCACGGCCCGCGCGAAGGGCCTGCCCTGGCGCAAGGTCGTGCTCAAGCACGCGCTCAAGAACGCCTTCCTCCCCGTGCTCAGCTACCTCGGCCCCGCCACCGCCTTCGCCATGACCGGCTCCTTCGTCATCGAAACCGTCTTCTCGATCCCCGGCATGGGCCAGCACTTCGTCGACGCCGTTCGTGGTAAAGACCTCTTCATGATCATGGGCGTCACCCTGATCTTCGCCGGCATGCTCGTGCTGTTCAATCTCGTCGTCGACGTGCTCTACCGCTGGGTCGATCCGCGGATCGAGTGACGCGCGCTTCTCGCGCGAGGCGTCTCAGTGGCTCGCGATCTGCAGCCGCTGCTCGACCGTCAGAGTCTCGCGAATCCGCTGCATCGCCCGAAGCTCGACCTTGTGCAACTCCCTGATCAGCCGCTCGCGTTCGGAGAGCTCGCGCTCGTCGTCGTCGGCGCCCCCTTTATCCCACATAACAGCCTGGATGCGCTCCATCTCTTCCGGGTCGTCCGACCAGCGTTGCAGTTGTACCGTGCCGGTCGGCAGCGGCACGGCGATCCACAGCCGACCGTACTCGGCCGCCTCGTCGCCCCCCGCCGCGCCGAGCCGCGTCAGTCGTTCGACGATCGGCTCGCGCTCCGCCTCGAACTCCTCGCGGATCTCTTGCAGCCGTTCGCGCTGCTGCGGCGTGATCGCCTGCACGCCCGGCCGCGACATCGACATGAAGCTCGTCGCCAGCTTTTGCATCTGCGAGATCAGCAGCTTCTGCTGCGGCGACACCTCGCCGAGCTGCTCTTCGGCCGCTTCGATCATGTCCTCTTCGTTCGGCGCCAACTGCATCAGCGCGTGCGTCACCCGCGACCACTTCACCAGGTGCTCGATGTTGGTCACGCCCCGCTTGAGGTCGGTGAACGCCGGGGCGTAGCGGTCGCGCATCGTTTCGATCGCCGCGTCGAGCGCCGCCGCCTCCGTCGTCGGCAGCTCGGCACGCAGACGCTCGATCGCTCGCAGGTTCTGCTCGGCGATGCGGATCCCGCCGTTGTAGATCGTCACCGCGTGCGAGGTCGCCGTCTTCGCCAGTTCCTGCATCCGGGTCGAGAGATCTTCCTGGGCCGTCCGTCGCTCGGGCGTCCAGTCGCCGCTGCGATACAGGTCTTGCAGCTCGAACTGAAGCTCGTTGTGATCGACGCCGAGTTCGGCCAGCCGCTCCGCGTCCCGTTGCCGCGCGAGCAGCAACCCGTCGACCGACGCCGCCCAATCGTCGAGGATCGGCGCCGCCGCCGCCATCGCCTCCTCGCTCGCGTCGATCGACTCCATCAGCGACACCGGGTCCAGCGTCTCCTCAAAGATCACCGCCCCCGGCGCCAGGTGCTCGGCACGCCGCCGATCCCGCTCCACCAACGACCAGTCGCTCGACTGACCCTCCCCCAGCACCAGACGAACGTCCTCATAGAACGCGTCCAGCACCGCCTCCCGACGTTCGTTGAACCGTTGCAGCAGCTCCGCTTGCTGCTTCTGCTGCGCATCCCAATCCCGCGTGAACCGGCTTTCCGCCTGCAAGTCCGCGTTCGCCTCCTGGTGCTCCACGTACGCGCGCAGGAACTCGGCGTTGCGCTCCTCGGCGATCGAATCGAGCAGCGAACGCTGATCTTCGTCGAGCCTCAGCAGCCGCGAGATGCGCCGCGTCAGGTCGGGCTTCACCACCATCCTCGCCGACTGGTCGGCGCCGCCCCACGCCGAACGCGCCGACGAGAACGGCTGGTTGCTCCACGTGTTCCAGTTCGTCACCCGGTAGTCGCCCGAGTCGATCGACTCGGGAAGCTCCGCCGCCGCCGCGCCCGCCCAAACGAACACCCCGGCGAGCGCGACCAGCGGCGCCGCCCTCCCCCAACGAAGCCGACGGGCGAGGCGAACGACACAACGGGAGGCGGACACAACTGACATGCGGAGTCTCCGGGTGAAAGGCCAGCGGGGTCATCGAAACGTCCGCCCAGCCTACCCCGAGACGTCCAAGCCGCGAAGCGCCGCGCTCTGCGCCGAACCGCTCATCATTCCGCCGGCAGCAGCCGACCCACCGTCCGCGGGCTGAACGGAAACTCCCGATGCACCCGCCGCAGGTTGTCAAGCGTCACCGCGTTGATCCGCGCCAACTCGTCCTCCAGCGTCGCGTGCTGCCCGAGGTACGTCCAAAGACGGCCGATCCGCTGCATCCGACCCGACGGTCGCTCGCCCGCCAGCGTCACCTGCGTCGCCAGCTTGTTCCGGAGACGTTCGAGGTCGCTTTCGTCCAGCGAGTCGAGCAAGCTGTCGAGTTCGTTCATCGCCGCCGACCAGATCGCGTCGGCCTTCGAGGGTTCGCCCGAAGCGTAGAGGTAGAACAGGCCGACCCCGTCCGACGGGTCGTAAGCCGCTTGGGCTTCCTCGGCGAGGCCGGTTTCCGCCAGCGCCCAGTGCAGTCGCGAGTTGTCCGAATCGCCCAGCACCTTCGCCAGCATCATCGCCGCGTACCGATCTTCGCTCTGCACCGCCGGCGCCGGCGCGAGCATCAGCATGTACGCCCGCTGCACCGCCGCGTCGCGCAGCGTGAACGACGAGCCGTCCACCATCGGCGCCGCGCCGTCACGCTTCGCCCCAGACCGGTTCCACTCCCCGCACAGACGCTCCGCGTCCGCCACCGTCTTGTCGAAGTCCACCGCGCCCGCCACCGCCAGCACCGCGTTGTCCGCCGAGTATCGGTTCTCGAAGTACGCCCGCATCGACTCGGCCGACATCTCCGCCACCGTCTGCTCCGTGCCCAGCACGCGGTGACCCAGCGGATGCCGACCGTAATGCCGCTCCATCGCCGCCTCGTACAAATTCCAGAACGGCACGTCTCGGTACATCGCGATCTCTTCGAGAATCACGCCCCGCTCGGTGTCGAAGTCCGCTTCCCGGAGCGCGGGCCGCAGGATGTCCGCCAGAAGTTCCACCGCCTCGCCGTACCGCTCGGGAAGCGTCGTCGCGTAGAAGCACGTCATCTCCGCGGACGTATACGCGTTGTAATCGGCGCCCATCTCGTCGAACGCGAGGTTCACCTCGTCCGCCGAGCGGTTGGGCGTGCCCTTGAACATCATGTGCTCGAGGAAGTGCGACACGCCCATCAACTCCGCCGTCTCGTCGCGCGCCCCGGTCTTCACGAAGAACCCGGCCGAAGCCGTGTGCGCGTTGCGGTCGATCTCGCCGATCACGGTGAGGCCGTTGTCCAAGTGAGCCTTCTCGAATATCACGGGCATGGCGGTGTCTCTCCGAAATCAAAGAGGAGTCGCGATCGTCGGCGCTCGGGGCGGCGGGGCGTCATCGACGTCGATCGCTTCCGCCGCGCCGCTTCTCAGCTCGTTTCGCCCAGCGCTCCCTTGGCGAGTTCCACGACCCGCTCGTACTGCGTCAGGAAGAACCGGTGATACATGATGCGGCCGCGCGCCGAAGGTTGGCGGTTCGGCCAATCCGCCGCGCGAATCGTTCGGTAATTCTCGGGGTTGAACGGCAGCTCCTCGCCCGCCAACGGGTGCGCCGAGCCGTCTTCGTTCGTCAGGTCGTCCGGGAAGCGGTGCACCGGCATCGCGTAGAACGCCTCTTCCATCTCGGCCAGCGTCGCCGCCAGCTCCGCATCGTCCGGTCGCGTGTCCGCCGCGACGCGCACTTCGTTCAACGCCACCCACGCCCGCCGCAACGCGTTCTGGTTCTCCACCGCGAACGCCGCCATCATCGGCGCGATCGCGCTCCGCCAACCCCGGTAAGGGATCGGCCGCGCCAGCTCGAACGGGTTCACGTCCGAATCCACGAACATCGCCATCCGCTCCGACGTGTACATGTCTCGCCGCACCGGCAGCCGCCGGAGCTCGAACCGCTCCGGACCCCAACCAAGCTCCACCTCACGCACCATCCCGGGCTCGACCTCCGAGCCCGGCACCACCGCCTCCTCCCGCGGGCCCGCGCCCACCGCCTCGTACTGCCAGATCGCCTGCGCCTCTTCGCTCACCAGCCACGCGATGTACCGGTCCGCGATCTCCGGGTTCGGCCCGGCGCGCAGCTTCGACACCGGGTCCGCGTCGATATGCACCGCGCCCACCACCTCGCCCGAATCAAGCTCTTCGATCGGATAGCTGTAACCCACCCGCGCTTCCGCCGCTGTCTCGCCTTCCTGCATGAACGCTTGGCTCTGATACCGCCCGTAGAAGTCGATCGCCACCCCCGCCGCCGCTTCGCCGCGCGACACGTCGATCGGGATCTGCGTCGACGCGTGCGCGAAGTACCGCGCGTTGGCGCACATGTCCCGCAGAATCCGCCACCCCTCGTCCCAGCCGTAAATATTCAGGATCGAGTCGTACGTCGTCGTCACCGAGCCCGACATTCGCGGATCGGCGAGCGCCAACCAACCGACATACCCGAACTCGGTCAGGTCTTTCCACGAACGCGGCTCGTCGAGACCCAACTCGGCCAACACGTCGCGGTTGTAAACGATGCCGAAGCCCGACAACGCCGTGCCGATCCAATAGCCTTCCGGCTCGTACAGTTGGCCGCTGCCGACGCTGTTCTCTCCGAAAATCGCGTCGAGTTCGCTCTGCGAGAAGTCCGCCGGGGTCGAGATCGCAAGCTGCACGCTCCGCCGGTCTTCGCCCGTCCCGAGCTCCACCGATACGCCGTCCTTCATCTGCCCGTGTTCATACGAGCCGCCGCCGAACAGCACGTCGTTCGGCAACGTCGGCGCGCCGGACGCCAGCTCGCCGCCCGGCGTGATCGTCCCGTCCTTCAACGCCTTCGTATAGATCGACTGCAACTGCTTGCGGATCTCGCTCGTCCCGCCCGGCGTCCGCCAGTCGATGTCCACCGGCGAGCCGTATTCGCGGTCGTGCCAATCGCTGAACGCACGCTCGAACTCGTACCGAATCTGCTCGTTGTGCGGCGTGATCACCACCAAACGCTCCGCGTCCGCCGGCGAAACCGTGCCCTCGCGCGTCAACGCGAACACGAACGGAACGCCCAGCACCGCCGCGAACGCCACAAGCACCAACACCTTCGTACGATCGATCATGCGGGAAGGGTATCGCCCCGCCGCGCCGTCGTCGCCGATCCAACACCCTCCGAGCCCACGCTAGTCTGGAGCCCGCCGTGTCCTCCCAGCCCGTGCCTGCCGCCGCCTCCTCCTCATCCTCGCCCACGGCCGCCGATCGACCCCGGCCCGTCGCCCTCGTCACCGGCGCCTCCGCCGGCATCGGCCTCGCCGTCGCCCACCGCCTCGCCTCCGCCGGCGTCCGCCTCGCCCTCGTCGCCCGCAACCGCGATCGGCTCGACCGCGCCGCCGAAGAGGTCTCCACCCAGCATCCGGAAGCCGGCCCCATCCTCACCCTGCCCGCCGACATGGGCGAGCTCGCCCATCCCGCCGACCTCGTCCGCCAAACCGTCGAACACTTCACCCGCCTCGACATCCTCGTCAACAACGCCGGCGTCGCCCCGCTCAAACCCCTCGAACACACCTCCCCCGACGACTACACCGCCGCTCTCGCCGTCAATCTGCTCGGCCCCGCCGCCCTCGTCGCCGCCGCATGGACCGCCTTCCGCAACCAGTTCGAGCGCCGGGCCGACGCCGCCACCACCGAACCCGCCACCGCCCGCGTCATCAACATCACCACACTCGGCACCGCCGACCCTTTCCCCGGCTTCGCCGCCTACGCCGCCTCCAAAGCCGCCCTCGGCTCGCTCACCCGCTCGATCCGCAACGAAGGCGCCGACCTCGGCGTCCTCGCCTTCAACGTGGCCCCCGGCGCCGTCGAAACCGACATGCTCCGCGGCCTCTTCGACCACGCCGCCGTCCCCGAACACATCTGCCTCAGCGCCGACCAGGTCGCCCAGGTCGTCGCCGGCGCCGCACTCGGCCTCTACGACCAACACAACGGCAAAACCCTCTACCTCACCCGCGCCGACGACGGCGAACTCGAAACCCGCCTCGCCGACGCCTGATTCCTCCATTCCCCATCCGCCCGCTACCCTCCCACCATGCCTCTCCTCCGCTTGGCGTTCATGGGCGACATCGTCGGAAAGGCCGGCCGCGCCGCCTTCGCCCACGCTCTGCCTCTCCTCAGGCGAGACCACCGCGCCGACGTCGTCATCGTCAACGCCGAGAACGCCAAGCACGGCCGCGGGCTTCACCCCGCCACCTACAACGAACTCGTCAACACCTCCGGCGGCGGGCCCGACGCCGTCACCCTCGGCGACCACGCCCTCGACGACCCCACCATCCTCCCCCTCCTCGCCGACCCGCAGACCCGCCTCTGCCGCCCTTGGCGCCTCGAAGGCTTCGACGACTCCAAACACCGCCGCTTCATCGCCGCCAAGCCCGGCCCGCGCTCGCCGCTCGCCGGCAGGCAGCTCCCCCCCATCGTCGTCGTCACCATCGTCGGCCGCGTCTTCATGCCAAAGCCCGGCGGCGACCCCTTCGAACAAACCGACGAAGCGCTCGCCGCCATCGAAGCCGCCCACCCCGGCGCCCTCGTCGTCGTCGAAGCTCACGCCGAGGCCACCTCCGAAAAAGCCGGCCTCGCCCACTACTGCGCCATCGAACACCCGGGCCGCGTCGTCGCCGTCGTCGGCACGCACACCCACTGCCAGACCAACGACGCCCGCCTCATCGCCGCGCCGCCCGCGCCCGGCGGCGCCGCCGCATCTCGCGGGTCCTCCACCCCACCGGCCTGCATCGCCTGGCGCGCCGCCGGCGAGTCCCAACCCGCCGCCGCCGGCATCGACGCCAAACCCCTCGCCGCCATCTCCGACCTCGGCATGTGCGGCGGCTCCGCCGGCGTCATCGGCTTCAACGCCGGCCAATCCATCTCACGCCTCCGCACACTCACCGGCCAGTTCCACCCCGAAGAGCACCACCCCATCGCCTGCGGCGCCCTCATCGACATCGACACCGACCGCCGCGCCGCCGCCGCCATCCAACCCATCGCCATCTCCGCCGCCGAGTAACCCACCACGACCGACCCCCGACAGACGCTCGTCAACCGACACCCCCCAACCGACACCCCCCAACCGACGCCCCCAGCACTGTTGGCGTCAAGCCCCCGCCGCGGTATACTCTCGAACCCGCGGAAAGGGTCCGCCCTGACCGCGACACACACACCGGGGTGTAGCGCAGCTTGGTAGCGCGTCTCGTTCGGGACGAGAAGGTCGTAGGTTCAAATCCTATCACCCCGATTTTTCGTTAACCTCGCCGAGCCCGTCACATACAAGTGACTCCTTCTCGGCCCCGGAGCGGCTCGACGCCTACAAATCGCGGCTCCGTTTCGCGATCACCCGCCAGCCAGCTTCAGCATCACACAACAGTCTCTTGAGACAAGCCCATCGCCGAGCATGAGCCGAGCGTTGTTCCACCCATGGTGCGTCCGATCCTCCCGTTGATACCATCGGCGTCAAAACCACGCGGCCGTGGTGTCGATGTCGCAAGGGCCCCCCGGCTGTTGTTCGCACCGATGCCTCGACCCGAATCCTCCTCCCGGCGCCCGGCCGCCCAACCGCAACTTCCCAAGGCCCCGTAGCTCAGCGGTTAGAGCAGACGACTCATAATCGTTTGGTCCTCGGTTCGAATCCGAGCGGGGCTATTCACATCACGACGCCGCCGACTCAACTCGCCCCCGCTACCCGCTACCCGCTACCCGCTGCCCGCTGCCGACTGCGGCGAACCCGCGCTCGCTACGACCCGCGTCCCCTCCGCTTCCCTCACCCCTCACGCCGCCCGCGCGTCGTCCGCGTCCGTCCCATACGCCGGCCCGATCCCCGCTCGCCCCATGCCGCCGAACGACCTTCCCTCCTCAGCCGCGCGCTCATCCCGCACCCCGTGTCCCGCCTCCAAGTCCACCCCAGCTCCGTCGCCGCCGCACCCCGCGGCTTCCGTCTCGCCTGCACCGTCTTCAGCCCGCTCGCCCGCCGCCGCGATATGCGCGTCCAGCGTCGCCACCAACCGCGTCGGATCGATCGGCTTCGACAGATAATCGTCGCAGCCCGACGACAGACACCGCTCCCGATCCCCCGACATCGCGTGCGCCGTCAGCGCCACGATCGGCCGCCGATACGACGCCTTCCGCAGCGCCGCCGTCGCCGCATACCCGTCCATCTCCGGCATCTGCATGTCCATCACCACCGCGTCGTGCGCCGCGCCCGCCACGCTCGCCGCTAGCGCCTTGTCCATCCCCACCCGCCCGTTCTCCGCGATCTCCACCTCGAAGCCCGCCCGCCGCAAGTGGAACGCGATCAACCGCTGATTGTCGGGCCCGTCTTCAACCAGCAGCACCCGCCGCGGCCGCGACGCGGTCTCCGCGTCTTCCGCGCTCAACTGACGCCGCCGCGCCTCCTCCACCGGCGCCCGCAACTGCCGAGCGTCCGCCGCGTCGATCAACCCCGAGAACGCGCCCTCGTCCACCAGCGACGCCGGGTCCAACTCGCCCGGCGCGATCGTCGCTACGAACGTGCTGCCCGCCCCGGCCTTCGATTCCGCCCGGATCCCCCCGCCCAGCATCTCCGCCAAACGCTGCGACAACACCAGCCCCAAACCCGTTCCGCCGAAACGCCGTGACGTCGACGTGTCCGCCTGCGAGAACGGCTTGAACAGCCGCCCGAGCTGCGCCTCGCTCATCCCGATCCCCGTGTCGCTCACGCGGAACACCACCGCGTCCGCCGTCCGGTTCGGACCCGCCGGCAGGCACCGCACCCCAAGCGTCACCGATCCCCGCTCCGTGAACTTCACCGCGTTCCCCAGCAGGTTGAACAACACCTGTCGAAGCCGCGTCGGATCGGTCCGGATCGTCGGCGGCATCGGGCCCTCCACCTCGCAACGAAACTCAAGCTCCTTCTCCTTCGATCGAAGCCGGAACAACGACGCCACGTCCGCAAGCAGTTCCGGAAGCTCCACCTCCACCCGCTCCACCGTCATCTTCCCCGCTTCGATCTTCGACAGGTCCAGGATGTCGTCGAGAATCGCCAGCAGGTGCTTCCCGTTCCGACGGATCGTCTGCACGAACTCCCGCTGCTGCGGGCCCTCCGCCGGCCGCTCCATCAGCAGGTCCGCGTAGCCCAAGATCGCCGTCATCGGCGTCCGGATCTCGTGCGACATGTTCGCCAAAAACTGCGACTTCGCCTGATTCGCCTGCTCCGCCTCCTGCCGCGCCCGCCGCAGTTCCACCGCCTGGTCCTCGAGCGCGACGTTCGCCTCGCGCAGGTCCATCGCGAACCGTTCGATGTTCAACTCGGCCAGCTTCCGCTGCGTCACGTTCTCGTGCGCCACCACCACGCAGTCCGGGCCGCCTTCCGGAAAACGCGTCGCCCGCACCACGAACCAACGCTGCTTCGTCGGCGAGTGGCACGGATACTCCAGTTCGAAAATGTCGCGGTCATGCGCGATCACTTCGCGGATCCCGTCCGCCACTTTGCCCGCGTCGCCGTCGCAGCCCTCTTCGCCTTCCGCGTCCGCTTCCGCCCCATTCGAGCAGTGATCGCACACCGCTAGATAGTTCGCGCCGATCCCGATCGCCGCTCCCGCACCGTTCCGCTCCGCAAAGCGCTGCCACGCCGAGTTCGTCGCCAGGATCACGCCGCGGTCGTCAAGGATCGCCACATGCGCCGACAGCGCGTCCAGCGACGAGCGGGCGAACACCAACGCCTCCGCCAACTGTTCTTCCTGACGTTTCCGCTCCGAAATGTCGGTCTCGATCGCGATGAAGTTCGTCAGCCGACCACGCTTGTCGAGAACCGGTTGCACCTCGACCCGGATCCAGTACGGCCGACGGTCCTTCGTGTAGTTCACGATGTCCACATCGAAACCGCGGCCCTGCCGCAAGCACTCGCCCATGAACGACACCGTCGCCGGGTCCGTCTCCGGACCCTGCAGCATCGGGCCCGGCGCCTTCCCCCGAACCTCCTCCAAGCTGAACCCCGTCAGACGCTCGAACGGCTCGTTCACCCATTCCGTGTTCCCACGCGCGTCCGTAATCACCACCAGGTTCATCGTCCGTTGCGCCACCAGCGCCAGCTTCGATACGTCCTTCCGGCACGCCGACAGCCGGCGACGACGCCGCATCTCCGGCCGACCAAGCCGTGAAACGCCGACCACGGCCGATTCCTTGCGACGGGCGGAAGGTGGTCTCAGAGGCATAACGCGCCGATCAGCCGAAGGGAAAGCGAAGCACGCGGCCGAGTCCGGCCGCTAAGCCTTTGTCGTCATTCCCGATCGCAGCCTGAAACCACGCCCGACACCCCGGCACACGATCACTCCGCCCCGCCCGGCGAGCAAGGCCTCCTCTTGCCCAACCCCCCCAAAGCCACCTTGTCGCCACGCGCGCCAGCCACGGCCCCGACCGCTCTGTGTGAGCCCGCACACCGCCGCCCACCGCCGCTGGCGAGCGCGCGAACCGTCGTCACCTCCGCCGCGATCCTCGCCCTGTGCAAGAGCCCCGCCCTGTGCAGAAGCCCCCCCGAAGCCCCCCAGCTTCACATTCTCTCTACCGGAGAGCAGGCGATCGACCGCCGCCTTTGGCGCTCGCCGAATCTGGGGTAGATTCACAGGGTACCCGCGAGCTCGCGGGAGATGACTGTCGCCACAAGCACATCGCGCCGTCTCAACCCGGCGATCAGAGATGAGGAATGAGCATGAGTTTCAGAGAAGCACCCATCGCGGCGCTCGCGGCAGGGGTCGGCCTCGTCGCCGCCACCGCCGCCTCCGCCCAGTCCGGCACCAACCTCAGTGAACTCGACCTCGACAACGTCGAAGTCCGCAACTACGTCATCACCCCGAACGGGCCCACCAAACAGCCCTTCGTCTTCGACGTCAACCGCAGCGACTGCCCGCAAGAGTTCTCGACGCACTCCTCCGCCAACTTCGGCTCTCCAGACCCCATCCAGGTCGGGCTCCAGGGCGGCATCGTCGAAGGCGAAATCTTCGCCGCCGAGTACCAGCTCGCCGACGAAGCCTTCCCCATCCGGCTCGACCAGATCCGCTCCCTCTGGGTCACCAACCAGACCACCCAGGTCACCACCACCTTCTACACCGTCCTCATCTGGGAGGGCAATCCCGAGACCGGCACCCTCATCGCCTCCTTCTCCGCCGAAGACCCCAACGTCAACCCCGCCGCACCGCCACCGCTCGTCATGGACCCAGGCACCGGCGGCGTCCTCCTCACCTTCCAGATCGACCCCAACGCCGCTCCGGACGATCAGATCTTCATCGGCGAAGGTTCGCCGCCCCCCGGCAACTCCTTCTCCGTCGGCTTCCGCATCGATCAGCACAACAACCAGTTCGGCAGCGGCTGCCTCTTCCCGCCACCGCAAGCAAGCAACGCCTTCCCCTCCACCGACACCATCAACCCCAACCAAGCCAACCAACGCACTCGCAACTGGCTCTTCGCCATCGACTGCGGCTTCGGCGGCTTCGCTCCCGCCGGCTGGAACCGCTTCTCCCAACTCGCCTCCTTCGGCGTCGAACCCGGCGGCGACTGGAACCTCGACGTCCTCTGGACCTCCTTCAACCCCAACTGCGGCACCCTCCCCGTCGGATGCTGCTGCCTCGACGGCGGCGGAACCTTCCCCAACGTCGATGAGAACCTCTGCGTCTCCGCCGGCGGGACATGGGCCGGCATCAACACCGACTGCGCCGACCCCAACGTCTGCGCCTCCGGCTGCGATCAGGACGTCGCCGGCGACGACGGCCTCATCAACGCCGACGACCTCCTCGCCGTCCTCGGATCATTCGGCGCCGCCACCTCCACCGGCGACGCCACCGGCGACGGCCTCGTCAACGCCGACGACCTCCTCGCCATCCTCGGCGCCTTCGGTCAGAGCTGCAGCGACCTCTAAACACCCCTGATTTCCGGCCTGAGAACAAACCGCCCGGCGCTCCGGCTCACCCGGAACGCCGGGCGGTCGTCGTTCTGCGAGCATCACGCCCCGCCGGTCCAGCCCGACCTCATGCTCCATCCGATTTCCCCCTCCGCCACGCTCGGCGATTTCCGCGCAACCGCGGCGATTTCTGACCTTTCTTGTCGAGACGCCTATTGCCCTGAGCCCCGTCGTCACATACGCTTGTAGGGAATTGGCTTACCGCCATTTGCCCACGCCTCAACGAATCCAGGATCGCCAGTGTCGCTCTTCGACCGCAGCATGCTCCCGGAATCGCGCCGAGCCGGCCACCCGCTCGGCCGTTCCGATGACGATGCGCGACACCTCGACTCCGCCAGACCACGCCACGTTGCCGTCACCTTCATCCCGGTCGCCCTCGCCGCGGTCGGCGCCACGCTCGCCGTCGCCATCGACGCAGCCCAGCTCCTCCAACACGGCCCCGCTCTCCAACCATCCTCGGCCATCCTCAACGTCACCGTCGGCGCCGCGCTCGGCCTCGCCGCCGGCTTCGCCGCGCTCTTCTTCCGAACGCTCCGCTACTCACAGTTCTCCGACCGCAGCACAACGCCCCTCGACCCCGACGCGCTCGAACTGCCGTCGCGCGACGCCACGCTTTCCCCAGCGCCCGACGCGAACGGCGCCGTGGTCCACGTCGCTCAGCCGCCCGCCGCTCCCGAGCTTTCCGGGCCCGCGCTTTCCAACGCCGACGCCCCGTCGCCTTCGCCCGACGCCGACGAACGCAATCCCATCGACGACTGGTCCCGCCAGCGTGTCGCCGCCATCGGACGCGAACTCCACGACGTCGTCGGGCAACAACTCACCGGCGTCTCGCTGCTCCTCGGCGCGCTCCAGCAACGACGCGAACGATCGCCCAGCGACGTCCCGCCGCAGGAAGCCGAACTCCTCGACAACGCTCGCCATCAGCTCGACCACGCGTTCGACGCCGCCCGCGCCGTCTCCCGCAAACTCCACCAGTTCGCCGACCGCCCCGCCGAAATCGAAGACGCCGACCGTTTGATCACCGCCGGCGCCACCTGCGGACGCGTCGTCCGCACCATGGTCGCCCAAGCCGGCCGCGTCTTCGGCGACGACGTCCGACTCCGCGCCGAAGTCGCCGCCGACCTCGAAGCCCTCCGAGGTTCATGGATCGCCCCCGTCGCCGCCGTCGCGCGCGAAGCCATCACCAACGCCGTAAGACACGGCAGCGCCCGCAACGTCCACGTCGTCCTCTTCACCCAACGCCAGGACATCGTCCTCGAAGTCGTCGACGACGGGCCCGGCATCGACCTCGCCCCCGACGGACACGCCTCCGAAGGTCTCGGCATCCGCACCATGCGCGCCCGCGCCGAACGACTCGACGGCGTCCTCTCCCTCGGCACCTGGCGCCAAGCTCGCGCAGGGCTCGCCGGCGAGCAAGGCGGCTTCGTCAGGCTCGCCTGGCCCCTCCTCGAATCACCGTGGTGGTCGGATGGAAATGACCATCCACGCCGCACAATCCCGCGCCAGCCCGCGACCACGGCAGAAACGCGAGACCTTTCATGAGCATCGTCCAATCCGCCGTCCGAACCATCGTCGTCGACGATCACCCCGTCGTTCATCTCGGACTCCGCTCGCTCTTCGACGGCGAAGACTGGCTCGACGTCATCGGTGAAGCCTTCACCCCCGAAGCCGCCCTCGCCGAAATCGAACGCTCCAGCCCGGACCTCGTCATCATCGACCTCTCGCTCGGACAGATCCAATCCTCCGGGCTCCACCTCGTCCGCGACGTCCGCGAACGGTGGCCCGCCATCCGCGTCCTCGTCCTCACCATGCACGACGAAACTCTCTACGCCGGTCGCGCCATTCGCGCCGGCGCCCACGGCTACGTCACCAAACGCGACGCCGTCCGCGATCTCGTCGACGCCATCCGTATCGTCATGGGCGGCGACACCTACCTCAAGCACGGAACCGACTCCCTCAACGATCATGTCGCCCACACCGACGTACCCCCAGCCACCGGCGTCCGATCGCTCTCCGACCGCGAACTCGAGGTCTACGAAATGATCGGCCGCGGACTCGGCACCCGCGAAATCGCCGAACTCCTCAACGTCAGCGTCAAAACCATTGAAACCCACCGCGGCCGAATCAAAGGCAAACTCCGCATCGCCTCCACCCAGCAACTCGTCCGCTCCGCCGTCCAGTGGGCCACCCTCGACTCCGACTCCGCGAACCTCTAAACGCCGACCTTTCTTCCGCTCGAGCGCCGAACCCGCTCCCGCCGCTTCGCCCCGCGTTCGCGCCTCGCCTTCTCCAATTCGCATCGCTCCGCCCAACGGTCGATCGGTCCGCCCTTCCGCTGACCGCACGTCGTCACCGCTTGATTTGTGCGCGCAAACCACGCCGGTATCCTCATCCATACCGCCCAACGACTCGCGAAAAGAATGCCCCATGGTGCGGCCCGCCCCACCGACATCCCTTTCCATTTTACGACCGCTTCCCGCCCTGTCCGCTTTCCCGGAAACCGGCCCGCGCCGACGACGAACAAACGATCGGACTCGCATGACCCCCGCACCGCGCCGCCACTTCCTCGGCTTGGATCGCCCCGCTGTCCACGCCGCCGCCGACTGGCTGCTCGACCACGCCGCACCCGATCACGCCGACGGCCCCGACTTCGACGCCATCCGCGTCGTCGTCCCGGGCGGCCGCGCCAGGCGCCTCCTCACCGCCGCTCTCGTCGACGCCGCCGAACGCCGCCGACTCCCCCTCCAGCCGCCCCTCATCCTCACCCCCGGCGAGATCGCGGTCAGCCTCCTCGGACCGCCAGGCCCCGCCCCATCCGACCTCCTCCGCCGCCTCGCCTGGGCCGAAGCCCTCGACGCTGTCGGCGACGATCAACTCGCCCCGCTCATCCCACTCGGCCTCGCCGATCACGACCTCTCCGCCCGCACACGCATCGCCGCCTTCCTCGCCCGCGCCTCCGCCGACCTCGCCGCCGCCGGCCTGCTCTTCAAAGACGTCCCGCCCCGCGCAGGCGCTTTCCTCCCCGCCGACGAAGCCGAACGATGGCGCGCCCTCGCCGCCGTCCAGAACCGCTACCGCGCTCTTCTCGCCGACTGGGGCTACGCCGACCCCGAACTCGCCATGATCCCCCGCGCCATCGACGACGCCAACGTGCCCGACCGTCTCGCCCGCCCCCGCGTCGTTCTCCTCGCCGTCCCCGAACTCGACGCCGTCGCCCGCGCCGCCCTCGACCGCGGCGCCGGCGACCTCGACGCGCTGGTGTACGCTCCCGAACACCTCGCCGATCGCTTCGACGAGCTCGGCTGCGTCTTCCCACCCGCCTGGGCCGACGCCGTCGTCGACCTCGACGACCACCGCGTCGCCTTCGTCGACGACGCCGCCCAGCAGGCCGACGCCGCCCTCCTCCGCCTCAGCGGCGACCACGACCAGCCCGTCGACCCCGCCGACGTCGTCCTCGGCCTCGCCGACCCCGGCGCCCTCCCGACCGTCCGAAGACGAGCCCAACTCGCCGCCGGCGTCGCCGTCCGCTCGCCCAGCGGCACGCCGCTCGCCGTCACCTCGCTCGGCCGTCTCGTCGACGCCCTCCATGCCCTCGTCAGCGACCGCACCTTCGCCGACCTCATCGAGTTCGTCCGCCAACCCGACGTCGAACGACGACTCCTCCGCGCCAGCACCTCACGCGACGGCGAACCCACCGCCGTCGAAGACTGGCTCGAACGCCTCGAAGACGCCGCCTGCGAACACATGCTCACCCGCCTCGGCCCCACGCCCCAGGGCGCTCGCCGCCGCACCGCCGCCGCCGTCAACTTCGTGTCCCGCGTCCTCGACCGCGCCCTCGGCCCGCTCTTCTCCGAGCCCGGCGCCGAACGACCTCTCGCCGAGTGGGCCGACGCCCTCCGCGCCGCGCTCGCCGACATCTACGGCAACCGCCGCCTCCTCCCCGCCGATCCGGACGACGCCGCCCTCGCCGCCGCGCTCGAAGCCGCACGCGACGCTCTCGACGAAATGCGCGCCCTCCCCGAACCGCTCGACCGCCGCCCAGCACCAGCCGCCGCCGCCGTCGCCTTTCTCGCCGACGCCCTCGAACGCCGCGCTCACCCCGACGAGCCCGACCCCGCCGCCATCGACGCCCTCGGCTGGCTCGAACTCGCCCTCGACCCCGCGCCCCGCTGCGTCGTCGTCGGCATGAATGAATCACGCGTCCCGGGCTCGATCACCCACGACCCGCTCCTCCCCGAGTCGCTCCGCCGCCGCGTCGGACTCCGCACCAACGACGACCGGCTCGCCCGCGACGCATACCTCCTCGCCGCCATCGCCCAATCGCGCGACGCCTCCTTCATCGTCCCGCGCCGCGACGAACGCGGCGATCCCGTCACCCCAAGCCGTCTCCTCTTCCGCACCCGAGGCCCCGCCCTCGCCAAACGCGTCCGACGATTCACCGACGGACCCGGCGACATCGCCACCGCCGACCTCCGCCTCGCTTCGCGCATCGCGCCCGGCTCGACCGATCGCTTCGCGCACCGCCTCCTCGTCGACGACCACTACCAGCCGCCGCGCCAGATGAGCGTCACCGACTTCGACCGCTACCTCCGCTCGCCCATGTCCTGGTATCTCGAACGACACCTGCGACTCGCCGAAGCCGGGCCCGTCCCCCGCGAGATGGACATGATGGTCTACGGCTCGTTCGCCCACGCCGTCCTCGAAGACTTCGGCGCCGACGAAACCACCCGAGAGCTCGACGAACCCGACGCCATCGCCGAAGCCCTCGCCGACCTCGTCGAAACACGCCGCCGCCTCGCCTTCGGCGACCAACCGCCGCCCGCCGTCGTCGTTCAAGCCGAACTGCTCCGCCACCGCTTCGCCAACTTCGCGCCCCACGAAGCACAGCGCCGCCGCGAAGGCTGGCGCATCCGCTTCGTCGAATGGTCCTGGCGCGAAGCGCCAAGCCAACCACGCCTCGAACTCGACACGGGCGAAGAGCCCATGCTCCTCCGAGGCAAGGTCGACCGCATCGAAGTCAACGATTCCTCCGGCGAGTGGGCCCTCATCGACTTCAAGACCGGCGCCGTCAAAGACGCCGCCAAGTCTCACTTCAAAGAACGCGCCGGCCAATGGATCGGCCTCCAGCTCCCGCTCTACCGAACGCTCACTCGCGAACTCGCGCGCGTCGAACGCTTCGACCCAGGCAAGCTCCAAGTCGGCTACGGCGGCCTGCCCACCACCGACTCCGAAAACGCCTGGTCCTTCACCGAGTGGACCGCCGCCGACCTCGACGACGCCGAGAACGCCGCCCGCTCCATCGTCCGGGACGTCCGCGCCCTCACACCCGGCGCCGAACTCGACCCGGGCGAGCAACCGCCCGACGAAGGCGCCCTCGGCTTCATAACCGGCGAACGGTTCCGCACCGGCGGCTTCGCCGGCGCCGGCGCCGACGGCGACGCCCACGCCCACGCCGAGGAAGGCGCCGCCGTATGACCGCCTCGACACCACCAACCGAGCCGCTCCGCGACGACGCCGCGCGACGAAGCCCCCACGTCCTCGTCGGCGCCTCCGCCGGCTCGGGCAAAACCTTCCGCCTCACCAACGAGTTCATCGGCCGCCTCGTCCGCGGCGAAGACCCCGCCGCACTCCTCGCCACCACCTTCACCCGCGCCGCCGCCGCCGAGGTGCTTCACCGCGTCCTCTCGCGCCTCGCCGCCGCCGCACTCGACGAAACAAAGCTCGACCAACTCCGCGACCACGTCCCGGGCGGCGAATCTCTCACCCAAGCCGATTGCCAAGCCACGCTCGAACGCGTCGTCGCCTCCATGCACCGCCTCTCGGTGCTCACCATCGACGCGTTCTTCGCCAGACTCGCCACCGCCTTCGCGTTCGAACTGGGTCTCGCTCCGGGCTGGCGCGTGCTCGACGAAGATGAAGCCTCCGCGCTCGCCGCCGAAGCCGTCTCCGCGACCCTCCGCGACGTGCCCCAGGCCGAACTCATCGAACTCCTCCGCGACTTGCAGGGCGACGCCGTCACCGCCCGCGCTCACGATGCGCTCGTCCAGGCCGTCAAGTCCGGCTACGCCGCCTTCTTGCTCACCGCCGACGACGCCGAGCCTTGGCGCGCCATCGAGCCCGCCGGCCGCCGCCTCGATGACGCCGCCATCCAAACCGCCCGCGCCGCCGTCGTCGAGATGGACCTGCCCCGCACCCAGAAAGGCGACGTCCGCCGATGGTGGGGCGCCGCCCGCGACTCCGTCCTCGCCGCCTGCGACGCCGGCGACTGGCGACGCCTCATCGACCTCGGCCTCGTCGTCAAAATCATGGCCTGCGAAGACCGCTTCGACCGCGCCGAGATCGAAGACCATCACCGCGAGACGCTCGCCCCGCTCATCGAGCACGCCCGCCACGTCGCCACCGAAGGCCACAGCCGCCGCACCGCCGCCATGCGATCGCTCCTCGAGCGCTTCGACGCCGCGTTCGAACGCAGCAAGCGCGCCGTCGGCGGGCTCACCTTCGACGACGTGCCCCGCCTCCTCCTCCGCTCCGCCGCAACCGGCGGCCTCGAACGCCTCTTCTTCCGCCTCGACGCCACCGTCCGCCACGTCCTGCTCGACGAGTTCCAGGACACCTCGATGAGCCAGTACCAGCTCCTCGAACCCATGCTCGCCGAGCTGCTCAGCGAAGCCGGCGAAGGACGCAGCGTCTTCTGCGTCGGCGACGTCAAGCAATCCCTCTACGGCTGGCGCGGCGCCGAGCCCACACTCCTCCCGGCGCTCGGCGAGCGCTGGCCCGTCTTCCGGCCCGAAAGCCTCAGCAAGTCCTGGCGCTCCTCGCCCGCCGTCCTCGACGCCGTCAACCACACCTTCTCCGCCGCGGCAACCAACCCCGCCCTGCTCGGCAAAGACGGCGCCCGCGACGCCGCCGAACAGTGGGACAAACGCTTCGACCCGCACGAAGCCGCCTTCTCCGACCTCGGCGGACTCGCTCGCCTTTCCGTCGCCGACGAGCTCGAACCCGAAGACGGCGCGAACCCGACGCAGAAGCAAGCCGAGTCGTTCGCGCTCGAAACGGCGGTCGAGCGCGTCGCCGAGATCCGCCGCCGTGCGCCGCTCGCCACCATCGCCGTGCTGGGCCGCTACACACGCGACCTCCGCCCCATGCTCGGCATGCTCAAGGAACGCGGCATCGACGCCAGCGAACAACGCGGCAACCCCTTGGTCGACGCGCCCGCCGTCGCCGCCGCGGCCTCGCTCCTCCACGCCGTCGATCGGCCGGGCCACACCGCCGGATTGTTCCACGTGGAACATACGCCGCTCGGCGCGACGCTCGGCTTGCGAGGCTCCTACGAATCCGGCGCGGCCGCGGGGCTTCTCGCCGACCTGCGCGCGCGCGTCGCGAAACAAGGCGTCGCGCCGCTCCTCGCCGAGTGGTACGAATCGTGCGCACCGCACATGGACCGGCGCGGCGCCGACCGCTTCGTTCAAGCCGTCTACCTCGCCGAGCGCTACGACGCCGAAACCGCGGGCGGCGCCGCGGCCTTCGCCGAACTGCTCGAATCCAAGCCCCTCGACGAGCCGGGCCGCGCGCCCGTCCGCGTCATGACCATCCACGCCTCGAAAGGACTCGAGTTCGACGCGGTCGTGCTCCCCCTCGTCGGCAAAGCCTGGGCGCCGCGTCCCGACGGCGTCATCACCACCCGCGACGAACCGCTCGGCCCCGTCACCACCGCCTGCCGCTACGCCAAGGAATCCATCCGTCGGCTGCACCCGGCTCTCGAAGAGGCCTACCTCGCCGAGCACCGCCGCTGCGTCAACGAGGAACTCTGCTGCCTCTACGTCGCGATGACCCGCGCGAAGCGCCACCTCGAACTCGTCGTCCCGGCCGACAGGCAAGGCCGCGTCGGCGAGCCGCTGCCCGACGACAAATGGCGATGCTCGGCGGCCCACATGCTCCGCGGCGCGCTCGCGCCCGACGCGCCCGCCTCGCCCGGCGCCGAACTCTGGCGCCTCGAAGCCGCCGGCGGCGAAGCATGGCTCGACGAACCGCGCTACCGCCACGACGCTTCCGACACGGTGGCCGACGCGAACGCCGAGCCTGCCGCGCGCACGCGCACGCTCCGCGTCCAACCCGGTGAGCATGCCGCCACCGCCCGACTCTCGCCCGTGTCGCCCTCGAAAGTCGCCGAGCGCAGCGGTTCGGTCGCCGCGGCTTCGCTGCTCGAACCGGGCCACGCCGAAAGCCGCGAGACGGGCGAAACCATGCACGCGCTCTTCGAAGCCGTCGGCTGGCTCGAACACGGCCTGCCCTCCGACGAAGCGCTGCTCGACCAGGTGGCCCGACGCTTCGTCCCACCCGACCGTGCGAAAGCCTCGCTCTCAGCTTTCCGCGCCTGTCTCGACGCCCCCGCCCTCCGCCCCGTCTTCTCCCGGCAAGCCTGGCTCTCGCAGCACGGCGCCGACGACGCGGTCGTCCACCGCGAACGCAGCTTCGCCGTCCGCGACGGCCAAGGCCGCGCCGAACGCCTCATGCAGGGCCGCTTCGATCGCCTCGTCGTCGGCCTCCGAAACGGAAAGCCTTGCCGCGTCGAAGTGGTCGACTTCAAAACCGACGCCGCCGCCGCGGGTCTTTCCGCCAACGAGCTCGGCCAGCACGCCGAACGCCACACCGCCCAGATGCACGCCTATCGACGCGCCGCGGCCCGCCTCTACAGCCTCGAGCCAGCCGACGTCACCGTCACCCTCGTCTTCACCGCCGGCCCCAGCGTGCACCGCATGACCTGACCCGACGCCCGTCCATCGCCGGGCGGCAAGCTCACTCCGCCCCGCCGTCGCTTGGCGCGTTGAACGTGTCGACGCGCTCGACTTCCCACAGCACGAACCGCAGCCGCCGATCCGGCGTGTCGATCACATACACCTCGCGCCAGCCCATCCCACGCTCGGCGAGCACCGCCTCCAACGCTTCTCGCCGCGCGCCGACAGCGATCAACGTGCCCGGCCGCTCGATCGCCCGCTCGACCGCGGCCGCCGGCTCGACCCCTTCGCGGTGCACCCCGGCGTAGAAGCGAAACAGGCCGAAGTTCGTCGTATCGACGATCGGTCGATCCGCCAGCGGGTGCTCGGGCCACGCCCGCGCCGCCTCGGCGAGCGTCACCTCCGACGCCGTCTCGTCCTCGGCCGGCACCAGCACGTGCCGCTGCGCCACGCTGGCGGTCAGCAGCGCCGCCGCGACGCCCGCGGCGATCCCGCGCAGCGTCTGCGGCTTCAGCTCGCCGAACAGCAGCGCCACCTCTCGGCCGCCCAGCACCGCCATCGCCAGCCACAGCGGCGCCAGCAGGTCCGGCCGCTGGTGCGGCGCCGCCGAGAACAGCAACAAGCCAAGCACCAGCATGCACGCCATAAACCGTTCAAGCCGCCGCGTCGCACGCTCCCCCGCCGGCCGCCTGATCGTCCGCACCACACCCAGAAACGCGAACACGCTCAGGGGCGTGTAGTACGCCACGAAGTACGCCGGCGACTTGAAGAAGTTGGCCAGCGGCGGATCGCCCTTGCCCGACGCGGTCGCGTGGCCCACGAGTTCGTCGCCGATCATCTTGTCGACGAACGCCTGCCCCTCCGCTCGGTACGCGAGCGCCACCCAGCCGCCGACGATCAACAGAAACGCCGCCGCGCCCAACACGTTTCCGATCGCCGCGCGCCGTGCGCCGCTCCCGACCCCAGCCGGCGTCGGTTCGTCGCCGCCGCGTCCGGCCGCGCTCCGCCGCTCCCAGAGCACCGCGACCAGCCCAAACCCCACCAGCACCACCGCCAGCGGACCCTTCGTCAGCGTCGCCGTCGCCGCCAGCAACCACGCCGCGACCCACCACCGCGCCCGCTTGCGCTCCCACGCGACGAACGCCGCGTACGCCGTCAGCGCCACCGCCAGCGCGAAAAACCCGTCGGTGCGCACCAGCGCGATCAGCTTCTCCCCGGTCACGCTCGCGAGCACGCCCAACCCCGCGAACACGCCGGCCCACGCCGACAGTCTCCGCGCCGCGACGTACGTCGCCAACCCCGCAAGCCCCACCACGCCGATCGCCCCCGGCAGCGTCAGCGCGACGCGGTTCACCTCGCCCAGCAGGATCGCCGCACCCGCAGCGATCCACACGGTGAACGGCGGCTTCGACGCCACGGCGCCGAAGAAGTCGCGCTGCACCGCCCAGGCGCCGTGGTTCACTACGTCGAGCGCGTACGCCGCCGGCTTCAACTGGTCGTTGTCGGCAAGGTCCGGCGCTCCCGTCAGCCGGACCACCCAAAGCGAGACCGCCACGAGCGCCACCACCGCCGTCAGCCGAGCGGCCGCGCGCCGAGACGCCGGCGTGCCGAGATGTTCGCGGGCCGATCCCATCGGTGATGAAATTAGCATCCCCGCGGCGCCGCGCGATCCGCACTCAGTCTCCGTGCCCCCGCGTCGATCCGCTCGCCGACCGCGGCGCCACGGGCGAACTCAGAATCGCGTCCGCCAGCGCGGCCGTGAACTCCGCCGCCGTCTCGGCCGTCAGATGGTCGGCGTTCTGCATCCGCCCGTCGTCGAAAGCCAGCGGCGACTCGAACAGCAACTCGCCCCAACCCGCCTCGGCGAGCAGCTCGCGCAGCTTCGCGTCCACCGCCGCGACGCGCCGCTGAAACGTCGCCAGTCCGCTCAGGCTCCGCGCCGCCGGCGCATGCACGACATACAGCGGCGCGCCCGCGTCTCGGCACGCCGCCGCGAGCCGCCGCAGACCCGCCGCGTTCGCCGCCGAAATCGTCACGTCCCGCCCGGCCTCTTCCGCCGCCGCCAAATCACGCGTGTGCACCCGCACGTCGAGATCGACGTTCGCCGGGTCCGGTCGAAGCACGCTCAAGAACCCCGTTCCATTCATCGAGCCCACAAGCACAAATGGGTCGTACGAACGAACTTTCCGAAGCGTCGAGCCCGCCGATCGCAGCGCCCGCCGATGCGTCTCGTGCAGCATCACCAGCGGCGCCCGCTGCACGCCCAGCATCTTCAGTCGCTCCCCGCGCGTGAGCTCCAGCGGCGGCTCCGGTTCGTCGGGAAGCCGGCTCGACGGGATGAGCCCGAACGCCGCGCCCTGCGGCTCACGGTCCCACACGTCGTACACATGAACCAGCACGACGCCCGCCGGCGGCCCGTGCCGCGCGGTCCACTCATCGAGCATCCACGCCGAGTCCAGCGTCAGCATGTCACCGATCGTGCACAGGTTCACGGCCGGCCCGCCGAGTCGCTCGGCCAGCGCCTCCGTGTCCACCCCCTGATTTCCCGAAGAATCGCCCAACACCAACCACGCCCCGGGCGAGCCCGCCGCTTCGCCCCCGGTCGTCGTCGGCGTCGGCGCCCCCCGCTCCAGCAGGCGCCACTTTGCAGCGACCACCGCGTGGTCCGTATTGGTCAGCCGCGCCGCCTCGCCCGCCAACCCGTTCAGCGTCAGCAACACGAACGCCATCACCAGCAGCGTCGCCGCCAGCTTGCGAGGCCCGCGCCCGCGCGTCTTCTCATCGGGCAGCCAAGGCTTCGGCTCGGCGTCGCCCTTCGTCTTCGCTTTGAGTCGGATAGGCATGGCGGCTCGCTGTTCTTCTCTCTCACGCGTCGGCGCCCAAATGGCCCGCTCACGCCGTTCGGCCCTTCCGGCTCGCGCGCCCGACAGGCGATGCGATGAACCGGGCGTCGGTCTCCGATGAACTCTCGAAAGGGATGAATGAACGCTCAGAACTGGAAATAAATGAACTCGACGGACTCGCGAACCGCGAACAACGCGATCCCCGCAGCCAGCGCCGCGTAGAACAACCCGCGAATCGGCGACGCCAGACCGATGGGCCAGGTCAGGTCGCGCTTGTGGTGCTGCACGAGCTGCATCGCCACCAGCGGCGCCCAGCACAGCACCAACACCAGCCCCATCCGCTTCGTCTCAACTGTCGTCCCCGGCCCGATCGAGGTCAGCATGTCGCCGATTTGCTGCGCCGACTCGGCACGGAAAATGATCCAACCCACCACCGTGAACGAGAACATCAACGCCCACTGCGCGAACAGCTTCGCCGCGACACCCGGCGTCAGCCTCGGCGCGTAATCCGCGTCGTGCTTCGTGAACGGTCGGTACGCGATCAGCAAGAGCCCGTGGAACAGACCCCAGATGACGAAGTTCCACGCCGCCCCGTGCCACAGCCCGCCTAGCAGCATCGTCAGCAGCAGGTTGCGGTACGTCTTCAACGCGCCGCCACGGTTCCCGCCCAGCGGGATGTACAAGTAGTCGCGCAGCCACGACGACAGCGACACGTGCCAACGCCGCCAGAAGTCCGAGGGGTTCAGCGCGAAGTAGGGCAGCTTGAAGTTCAGCATGATGTCGAAACCCATCAGCCGCGCCGTGCCCCGCGCGATGTCCGTGTAGCCCGAGAAGTCGCAATAAATCTGCCCCGTGAACGCCAGCGCTCCGATCAGGATGTTCACGCCCGAATGCTCGGCGTGGTTGTTGAACACCTCGTTCGCCACCAGCGCAAGGTTGTCGGCGATCACCAACTTCTTAAAGAAGCCCCACAGGATCAGCCACAACCCGAGGTCGACGTCGCGCCACCTCACCGTCCGGGGCGACAAAATCTGCGGCAGCAAATGCTTCGCCCGCTCGATCGGACCGGCCACCAACTGCGGGAAGAACGCCACGTACAACGCGAAGCCCAGAAAGTCCCGACAGACCGGGACCCGACGACGATAAAGATCGATCGTGTACGACAGCGTCTGGAACGTGTAGAAACTGATCCCGACCGGCAGCAGCACCTGCAACGCCAGGTCGGGCGGTTCGAAGCCGAGTCGCTCGAAGCCGCCCGCCACCGAGTCGTAGAAGAAGTTGAAGTACTTGAAGAAGCCGAGAATCGTCAGGTTGGCCCCGACCGACGCCGCGAGCAGCCACTTGCGCCGACGCCCGTCTTCGGCCCGTTCCAGCGCGCGACCGATTGCGTAGTCGATCGCCGTCGACGCCAGCAGCAACCCGCAGAAACGCCAGTCCCACCATCCGTAGAACACATACGACGCCGCCAGCAGCATCGCGTTCTGCGCGCGCAGGTGGCGCCGCAGCAGCAGATACAGCCCGTAGACGACGGCGAAGAACGCCGGGAAGATGAGCGAGTTGAACAACATGGCGATAAGCGGAACGCGGGCCCCGTCGCGCGACACCGGCGCGCGACGGCCCCGACGCGGCGGAACCCTTCCCGGCACACCGCGCACGCTTCGCGCGGGCGGCGGCATATGCCTTCACGGGCGAACGATCGGATGTCCCAGGACTTCTCTCACAGGGGCCGCGTCTCGCTTCGGTCGACGCGGACGAGCGAGGGTAGTGTGAACGCAACACGCGGCGACGCCAGCATAAACACTACAGAGATTCCCGTGCACGTCGGCTTTCGCCCCCATCGGCTCGCCCGACGCGACTTATCAGCAGCACGCCCCACCCGATCGTGGTCCCGACAAACGCGACGCCCCGCTCTCGGCGACCCGGAACGATCGATCTGACCGCTCGGCCGCGTCAAACACGATCCGTCGATGTGTGCAAATAGGAAAGAACCGCAAGCGGCGGCTCGCTCCACGGACGCACCCAGCAGCAGCGGGGGAGCCGCCCTGCCCCATTCCACCCCCGCCCGCCCCGTGTCCCGCCCGCCCCCGCGTCCCGGCCGCTCTCGAACGCCGAAACTCACGCCCTCGACGCCACGCGCAGCACCGTGTCTTCGCACACCACGAACACCCGGTCGCCAGCCCGCGGCCTCACGCGGGCGCACCCCGTGAACGTGCTGAATGCCGGCAGCACCGCGCACCGCTCGCCGAAAACGAACGCGGGAAGCCGCAGCGACGTCCGCGTCGCAGCGTCCTCCAGACGCACCGCCGGATGAAGATGCCCCGCCAACGCGTAGCCTCCCGGCTCGCCGCCACCGCCCGCCCGCCCGCCCCCCGCGGCCGTATCGCTCATGCCGCGCCGTCCCGTCGAGCCGCCGATCCGCGTCGCGTCCGCCCGGGCCGACCCGCCGCCCGTCGCCGACACGCCCAGCCGACGCAGCTTTCCAGGGTCCACCTCGGCCACCTCCGGTGGACACGCCGCCCCAGCCTCGCCCATGCCGCCTGCACCCCCTGCGGCTTCCGACTCGCCGACCGTCGCTTCGCTCGCCGCTTCCGCCGGGTCGTGCACCAGCACGAACGGCCCCAGTCGTTCGCCCGGCGGCACCGCCCGAATCCGCCACCGCTCGGGCAGTCGCCCCGCCGACCGATCGTGGTTCCCCGTGACCAGCATCACGTCCAACTGCTTGTGGCGCCGCCGCCAGCCGGTCGGCCCGCCCATCGCCGCGTCCACCCCCGCCGTCAGCCCGCTCCGCGCATGAACCAGATCGCCCAGCACGATCAAACGCTCAGCCTTCGTCGCTGCGATCGCCGCCGAAAGCCTCTCCAGATCCCGCAATTGCACGCGCTCGGGCACCGGGATCCCCGCCGCCCGGAACGCCGCCGCTTTCCCAAGGTGCAAGTCCGCGATGAACAACGTCGACCGCGCGGGCCAGAACGCCGCTCGCTCGGGCAGGAGGAACAAGCTCTCCCCGGCACAGTCCAATCGCGCCGCGGACGCCCGATTGAACGCCGTTTCGTGCATCATCGAAAGCATACGGACGCGCGCCGCAGCGGGCCGCGGCGCTCTACGCTGATTCTGTGCAAGACCGTCTGCTCATCATGGGCGTCGCCGGCTGCGGCAAGTCGAGCCTCGCCGAACGGCTTGTCGCCGCTCTCGACGCCCGCTCGCCGAACGCGTCATCCGACGACGTCCCAGCGACTCGCTGGCGGCTGGTCGAAGCCGACGACTTCCATCCGCCCGCCAACCGCGACAAAATGGCGCGCGGCGAGCCGCTCGACGACGACGACCGACGCCTCTGGCTCGACCGCGTCGCCGCCGAAGTCCAGCAGGCCGCCCGCGACCGCTCCGACCGATACGCCGAGACCCACCGCGCCGGCGTCGTCCTCGCCTGCTCCGCACTCAAACGCCGATACCGCGAGCGGCTCATCGACGACCAGTACGCCCGTTGGCTGATCGTTCACCTCCGGATCGACCGCGACACGGCCGCCCGACGCATCGGCGACCGCAGCCGACGCGGCGCGCACTTCATGCCCACGAGCCTCGTCGACTCTCAATTCCAAGCGCTCGAACCACCCGACACCGACCCCGGCGCCGCCGGCGAACCACCCAGCGCCTCCGTGCTCAACCTCGACGCGACCCTTCCAATCGAAACGCTCGTTGCACGCGTTCTCGACGCACTCGAAGCCGATCGCCTCTGATGATCCGGGTCGAACTCGCGCCCCGTGCCGCCCGCAGAGCCCCTCGCCGACACGCCCGGAACCCACCGTTCAACCCGCGGCGCGTTTCCGCTTGCTCCGCCGACGACGACTCGGCTTCTCTTCTTCTTCGCACCGATGATAAAACCGCGAAGGCCGCTCGTCGGCGAGCCGCTGGTTCAGCTTCCGCAACGCCTCCACCTCGATCTGACGCACCCGCTCCCGCGTCAGCCCGATCTCCACGCCGATCTGCTTCAGCGTCAGCGGCTCCTTGCCGTCCAAACCGAACCGCAGCCGCAGCACCTTCGCCTCTCGCTCGTCGATCGCGTCAAGCAATCGCAGCACCGTCTGAATCTCGTCCCGACGCACGATCGTGTCGTCCGGCCCCGTCGCGTCCGCGTCCGCGATCAGGTCCGCGAAGTTCACCGTCTCCCCGTCCTCGTCCGTCGCCACCGACGCCGCCGCGTACATCGCCTTCCCGGCGTTCCTGATGATCTTGATCTTCTTCAGCGGAAGATCCATCAGCGTCGCCAGCTCTTCCGACGTCGGATACCGGTCGTGCTCGTCCCGGAACCGCGCCCGCGCCTGCTTGAACTTCGCGATCAGCTCCACCATGTACGCCGGAACATGGATCGGCTGACCGGCGTTGATCAACGCCCGCTTGATCGCCTGCTTGATCCACCAGCTCGCGTATGTCGAGAACCGCGCCCCCTGCGCCGGGTCGAACCCCTCCACCGCCCGGATCAGCCCGATGTTCCCCTCCTCGATCAGGTCCGTCAGCGACAGCCCGCGGTTCGTGTAGTGCTTTGCGATCGAAACCACCAACCGAAGGTTCGCCTGCACCAACCGCTCCCGGGCTTGCGGATCCTGATCGTTGATCACCTTCCACCCGAGGACCCGTTCCTCGGTGGCGGTCAGCAGACCCACGGTGTTGATCTGCCGCAGGTACAACTGCAGGTCGGATTCCAGTTCACCCTTCGCCATCGACCGCGCTTTCTCCTCCCTGAACAAGCGAGAATATGGAGCGCCGCAGCGTAACTCAATAGCTTCGCGCGCGGCGTCCTCGCAATTGACTATCGACCGACCGCCCCCGCCTCTCCAGCCCCAGACCGACCCCACGCCCTCCGCCGCCGCCGCCCCCCTCACAGCTCCCACCGCCCCCATCCCACGCCCCGCCCAACCGCATCCGGGCGTTTTCGAGAAGCCCGGCACGCCGCTTCGACCTCACCGGTTGGGTGTAACTTGTGGAAAGCCGCTCCGCTCCCCTTCATCGCCCACCTCCCGCCTCTCCGCCTTGGATGTCCGCTTCCGTCGCCCCGCGGATCGGCTGAGCCGCTCGCCCGCCCCAACCCCTCGCCCGCCTCAACTCCTCGCCCACAGCCCCGCGACCGCGATACAGTCGATTCCGCGAGCCGACCAACGCGCCGCCACGGAGAACCGACATGGCCAAATCACGCGACCTCACCCACATCCTTCGAGAATGGCCCTACGAGTCCGGCCAGATTAACGTCCGCCTCATCGAGGGCGAAGACGGCGAACCCAAAGTCCAGATGCGTCTCGACCTCGGCTTGCTCCAAATGGAAGCGTGGGGCCGACCCGACGGAACCCGGCCCGAAGGCTACGAAAGTCTCCTCGAGTATTACGAAGCCGACCTCGAAGAAGCCAACTACGAGGCCGCCGAAGACGGCGACGACGCCCTCGGCCCCGCCGAACCCGACTTCACGCTCACTCCCGAAGACTGCCGCAAACTCCGCGAAGAAGCCGTTCAGTACTACCACCGCTACATCGCCCTGCTCATCCTCGGTCAGTTCATGGGCGTCGTCCGCGACACCTCCCGCAACCTCCGCATGATCAACCTCTGCGCCGACTTCGCCGACTCCGAAGAAGACCGCAACATCCTCGAACAGTTCCGCCCCTACATCACGATGATGCGCGCCCGCGCCGTCGCCAGCCAGATGATCGCCGACGAAGAGCCGAAAGCCGCGCTCTTTCTCATCGATCGCGGACTCCAAGACCTCAAAGCCGTCTACGAAGAGCAGGACCGAGCCGAAGAGTTCAACGACGCCCACGAGGCCCAGATCCTCCGCGGCATGCGCGACGAACTCCGCAAAAAACTTCCCGCCTCCCAGCGCGCCGAACTCAAGCAGCGGCTCGAAGAAGCCATCCGCAACGAGAACTACGAGCTCGCCGCCATCCTCCGCGACGAACTCAAAATGCTCCGTGAGTAGCCGCGACGAGGCGCCGATCGCTCCGCCGGCGAAACCCCGTCATCGAGCCGTTCGCCGCTCGCCGTTCGCCGCTCGCCGCACGTCCGCCTCCGCGTTCCGTCAATCGCCCCCGCCGCCGATCCGTTCTTCGATCGCGACCGTCGCCGCGGCGCCGCCGTCTTCTTCGCAAAGACGCTCGGCGAACGCCGCCGCCCGCGACCCGAACCCGCCGTCACTCACGACCCGCTCCACCGCCCGCCACAGCCCGCCTTTCCGAAGCTCGCGACGACCCACCGGCACTCCCAACCCAAGCAGCCGAAGCCGCCGCGCGTTGTCCGGCTGATCGTGCGTAAACGGCGCCACCACCGCAGGCTTGCCCGCCCGCAGCGTCTGCGCCACCGTCCCGATACCACCGTGATGCACCACCGCCGCGCAACGCGGCAGCACCGCACCATGCGGCACGAAACCAAGCCGCAGCACCTCGCCCCGGACACCCCGGCCCCCGCCTTCGCCCTCGCCGCCGATCCCACCAAGCACCACCACGCCGACCCCGACCCGCTCCGCGATCTCCGCCCCCAGCCCCGCCTGGTCCAGCCCCGCGTACGCCGCCGTCGTGCCAAGCGACATCGCCACGATCGGCCGCTCACCACGCTCCGCCGCCCACGCTTCGAACCGCTCCAAGTCACGACGCCCAGCCTCCGCATCGGCCGTCAAGCCCCCACGCACCACCCCCGGAAACCCCGTGATCACCGCGTTCGCCGGGTCGTCCTCCGTCGGCCCCCGATACCCCGGCGACCACATACCGATGTTCAACGCCGCGTTCATCTGCTCGTCGAACATGAACCGCCGCGACGGCGGCATCCCCAGCTCGCGCCGCGCCGCGTTCAGCGCCGGGTCCACCGCCCGATTCACCGCCCGACGCCCGAACACCGATCCCAGACGGATCGTCCACGACGGATACGAATCCAGGTCCGGCATCGGCGGGTACAGGTTCGGATCGCTCACCGAAGGCCACGCCGCGGGCGCCACCGACACCGTCACACGCGGCACGCCCGACGGCTCCGTCGCCCACGCCACCCCGAACGACGCCTGATGGTGAACCACCGCCTTCGGCTCGAACCACGCGACCGCCTCGCGCAGCGCCGGCGCCAACTCCGACGCACGCGGCGCCATCAGCTCACGCAGCATCGACAACGAACCCCGCTTCGCGTCAAGCCACGCCGGATGCTCGCCGATCGCCGCCGTCGTCCAGCGCGTCCCGTACGCTCGACACGACACGCCCCGCGACGCCGCCAGGTGCTCGTCCGCCGGGTTCAGCAAGGCGAGACATTCGTGCCCCCGCCTCACCGCCGCCTCCGCGATCGCCAGCACGGGGATCACGTCCCCAGGCGAGCCGAAAGCGGTGAACAGCAGACGCATCTGCGCAGCCTACCGCTCGCAAACCAGCGAAGCCGCGGCCGCCTCGAACGGTCCCGCTCGCCCGCTCGCCGTCGCGGGACTGGCGCATGAAAAAGCCGGGCGACCGGTCGGGTCCCGCTTCGGAATAGTGCAGGGTGAAGCGAGCCCGAATGATCCAGCCGACCGGCGTGGGTCGGACGCCGATGGTTCCACAGGCGACGAGACGGATAGATCGCCCGAGACACCGACGCCCGGCATCGCGAGATGCGGGGCAAAAGAAATGAGGGCGGCTCCTGCGCGATGATCGAATCCGCAGGCGTGGCCGCCCCCCACGTCAGAAATGTACAGCCGCAACCATCTCAAGAAACCCCTTACCGCGATTTTGCTGGTCGATCACCTCGGCGTTTTCGCGCACCCCCGGCGAAACTGACGACCGTTACACAGAACGTCCAGGCCCGTTTCAGGAACGGTGAAACGATTTAGCACCAGGCGAAAATGACCCACAGTCACGCCCGCCGCAGCCCCCTTCACGCAACGTCCCAACTTTGGGAACTCACGCCGCTCGCATCCGGCCCGACCCCGCCGATTCCACCCGGCCCCGCCACGACCGCTTCCCCGTCACATGCAAATAGAACGACCGCCACTGGATCGCCGCCATCAGCGTCACCCCCACCGGATGCAGCAACGCCCCCGTCGCCGCGTGCTCGAGCCGGTCCGCCGTCACCACACGCTGCACCACCGGCAGCAGCGTCGCCGCCAGCGCCGCGAACCACGCCAACACCGGCAACCCCGCGCCGCTCACCGCCGACACCACCGGCGCCAGCACCACAACCAAAGGCGGCGCCACATGCCCGAGCAGATTCATCACCGTCAAAAACACCAGCAACGCCACCGACCCAAGCCCCTCGAACGCGTTCTTCGTGAACCCGCGCCACGTCTGCTCGAAGCCTTGATACATCCGAACCGACGCCACGTCCGCGCCGTCGAAAATGTCCGACATGTACCCCGCCCTGCGGACCGCACGCGGCATCTTGATCCCGTCGTGCATCGACGACGCGAACGACGAATGACCCCCCGACGCGATGTACGCCTCCCGACAAACCAAAATGAACTGACCGCACGCCGCCGAAGCCGCCGGCGCCAGCGTCTCGCGCATCCTCCGAAACGGCAGGTAACTCAACAGCAAGAAGAAAATCAGCGGCACCACCAACGCCTCGCTCAGCGTCCCCGTCCGCTGACGCGGAAACGTCGACAGCAAACCGAACCCGGCGCAACCGCGAATCGCCGACGACTCGACATCGGCCGACCGCCGCGCGAACTCGCCCAGCGCCCTCGCCGCAGCGTCAGGCGTCAGACGAACGTCCGCGTCGATGAACAGCACATGCGTCGCACGTTCCCCGCCGGCGAACACGCCGCACGACGCCCCCGCCTCCGCCGCTTCCGTCTCCCCGTCCGCTGGAACCCCCGCGGCGCCCTCCGCCAACCCCGGCGACGACGCAAGACCGAACGCCAACGCCGCACACCGCGCGCACCCGTGCTGCTTCCCGTTCCAGCCCGCCGGCAACGATCGACGCGGCGCCACCACCAGCCGCTCGTCCTCACCCGCCAGACGCTCCAACGCCTCCGCCGTCCCGTCCGTCGAGCCGTCGTCGTACACCACCACCCGAAGGTCCACCCCCTCGCTCGACAGCACCGCCCGCACGCACGCCTCGATGTTCTCCTCTTCGTTCCGCGCCGGGATGCACACCGCCAACCGCGCCGACGACACACGCTCGCGAGCCCTCGCCTCCATCCCCTCAACCGACGCCGATCGGCGATACAAACCCAGATTGCGCAGCCCCAGCGCGGCATTCGCGCCCGCGATCGCCAAACCCGCCAACGTCAACACCAACAGCGGCGTCATGACCCGATCAGCATAGGTCCCGCCCCCTCACCCGGCATCCGCACCCCCGCCCGATCCCCCGGCTCCGCAACCCCGCCCGGCTCCGCAACCCCCGCCCGTCTTCGTCAAACCCCGCCCCTCCTTCGTCGACCCCGGCCCCTCCTTCGTCAGCCCCGCCCCGGCCCACGCCGCGACCGTCACTCGTCCGCCTCCGCCCGACGGAACACCGCCACCACGTCCTCCACCGGGATCACGAACAGCCGGTTGTCGCCCTCGAAGTCCACCGGGATCGCGTGTTTCGGATTGAACAGCACACGGTCGTACTGCCGGATCGGGTAGTCCACGTCCGCCTCCACCTGCGCCGAAATCGTCACGATCCGCCCCGTCAGCGTCGGAATCTCCATCTTGTCCGGCAAGTGGATGCCCGACTTCGTGGTCTTCTTGTCCTCGTCCTTTCGGATCAGAATCCGAGCCCCGATCGGCTCGACCGTCTCCAACGCCGCGGTCTGGGAAGGGTTCTTCGACATGCCATAAGTGTAGGGGACGCCCGCCGGCTCCATCCGCGCCGCCGCTCCGCCGCGACAGCCTCGCTCACGCCCGCTGACCCGGGCCGCGCATCGAAGCCGCAGACCCGAGCCGCAGACCCGAGCCGCAGCCCCGAGCCACGGACCGCTGCTCGCCGCCTCACACCCCCGCCGCCACCGCCGACGTGCCGGCTCCCTTCGCCGCCTCGAAGCCGCGATCCAGGTCCGCCATCAGGTCCGCCGTCTCTTCCACGCCCACCGACAGCCGGATCAGCGTGTCGCTTATGCCGAGTTCTTCACGCATCTCCGCCGGCACCGACGCGTGCGTCATGATCGCCGGGTGCTCGATCAAAGACTCCACACCGCCGAGCGATTCCGCCAGCGTGAACACCCGCACCGCCTCGAGAAACGCGCGCGCCTCCGCCAGCCCGCCCTTGATGAAGAACGTGATCATCCCGCCCCCGCCGCCCCCTTCCGCCGTCTGCTTCCGATGCACCGCGTGCTGCGGATGGCTCGACAGACCCGGATACACCACCCGCTCCACCATCTCGTGCTTCTCCAACCGCTCCGCGATCTCCTGCGCCGACGCGTTGTGCTGACGAATCCGCACCGCCAGCGTCTTGATCCCACGCAGCGTCATGTAGCTGTCGAACGGACTCATCACGCTCCCCACCGCGTTCTGCAAAAAACGGACCCGCTCCGCGAGCTCCGGGTCCCCCGTCACCAGCACGCCGCCCACCACGTCCGAATGCCCGTTCAGGTATTTCGTCACCGAGTGCATCACGATGTCCGCCCCGTGCTCCAACGGCCGCTGGTTCACCGGGCTCGTGAACGTCCCGTCCACGCACACCAAACAGTTCGGCGCCTTCGACTTCACCACCTCCCGCACCGCCGCGATGTCCACCACCTTCAGCGTCGGGTTCGTCGGCGTCTCGATCCACACCATCCCCGTCTCCGGCCGCACAGCCCGCTCCACCTTGCTCATGTCCGTCATGTCCACGAAGTCGAACTCCAGCCCCTGCGTGCGCTTCCGCACTCGCTGAAACTGCCGATTCGTCCCGCCGTACACGTCGTCCATCGACACCACGTGCGAGCCCGCGTCCAGCAGCTCCAGCGCGCACCCGATCGCCGCAAGCCCCGACGAGAACGCGAACCCGCCGCACGACGCATCCAGTTCTTCAGGGAGGTCGCTGCCCTCCAGCTTCGCCACCATCCGCTCCAGCGCGTACCGCGTCGGGTTGTGCGAGCGCGTGTACTCGAAGCCCGTGTGCTCGCCCGGCGAACGCTGCGCATACGTCGACGACGTCACGATCGGCGGCATCACCGCACCCGTAATCGGCTCCGGCCGTTGACCCGCGTGGATCACCTTCGTCCCGATGCCCGCCTTGCTCGTATCGTCCATCCCGAACCGCCTTTCCTACTCCGCCCGCCGCACCCGCGACCGCGCCTCACGCCAACTGACGCCGCAGATAGTTGATCAAGTCGATCTTCGTAATCAGCCCCATGTACCGACCGCTCTCGTCTTCCACGATCGCCACACGATCCGCCCGGAAGATCGGCATCAGGTCCCCCACCTGCGACGTCGGCTTGATCTTCTCCAAACGACGCGTCATGTACTGCTCCACCGCGTCCTCGAACGCCGAATGTTCGGCCGCCACCGCCAGCAAAATGTCGGACTCGTCGATGATCCCCACCACACGGTCCTTCCCGTCCAGCACCGCCATCTGCGACACCGAGTGCAACTGCATGCTCTTGATCGCCTGCTTGATCGGGTCGTCCGGCTTCAGCGTGTAGTCCTCACGCAGTTGGTGACGACGCGCCACCAAATCGACGATGTCGTTCCGCGTCTCACGTTCGATGAACCCGTTGTCGATCATCCAGAAATCGTTGAAAATCTTCCCCAGATACTTCGCGCCCTGGTCGCAGATCAACGTCACCACGTTCAGCGGCTTCGACTGCTTCTTGCACCACGCCTCCGCCGCCGCCAGCAGACATCCCGTCGAACTCCCCGCCAGCAACCCCTCCCGCAGCAGCAGCCCACGCGCCGCGTGAAACGCGTCGCCGTCGGGCACCGCCACCGCTTCGTCCACCACATCCAAATCGCACACGTCCGGCACGAAGTCCTCCCCCATCCCCTCCACCAGCCAACTCCCCGGCTCCACCTTCTCCCCCCGATTCACCAGCGGCTCGATGATGCTCCCCGCCGGGTCCGCCACCACGATCTTCACGTTTGGGTTGTGCTCTTTCAGATACCGCCCCACACCCGAGATCGTCCCACCCGTACCCACCCCCGCGATGAACGCGTCCACCGTCCCGCCACTCCCCTCAGCTTCCAGAAACGCCTCCAACTGCGCCTTGATCTCCGGGCCCGTCGCCTCGTAGTGCGCCTTCGTGTTGTCGTCGTTCGCGAACTGATTGATGTACAGACTGTTCGGCGTCTCTCCATGCAGACGCTCCGCCACGTCCTGGTAGTACTCCGGATGACCCTTCTGCACGTCCGACCGCGCCAGCACCACCTCCGCCCCCATCGCCCGAAGGTGCTGGATCTTCCCGTCGCTCATCTTGTCCGGCACCACCACCTTGATCCCGTACCCACGTTGCCCCGCGACCAGCGCCAGCCCCAGACCCGTGTTCCCCGCCGTCCCTTCGATGATCGTCGGCTTCGGATCCGCGCTCGGGTCCAGTCGCCCGTCCTTCTCCGCCGCCTCGATCATCGAAAGACCGATCCGGTCCTTGATGCTCCCCGCCGGGTTCTGCAACTCCAGCTTCCCAAACAGCCGACACGGGCCCGACGGCGTCCGGGTCAACTCCAGCATCGGCGTGTTGCCGATCATCGCAAGGGCGGAGCGGTACACGGGCGCCACAACGCCCGACGCGGTGGGGGAGGCTTCCTTCGTCGTCATCCTCGCAGTGTAACGAGCACGCTCGGCATCTCCCCACACCCCGTACCAACCACCCCGCATCCGCCCCCGATTCCCACCACCTCAGCCGCCGCTCTTCCGATAACGCACCAACTCCGCACGCAACACACCGTCTTCGCTCAACGCACGATCCAGATCGCGCAGCATCGCCGCCTCCACCTCCGACACGCCCCCGCGACCCACACCGCCACGTTCGCCCTTCGCCGAAGACCGCCCGCCCGCCTTCGTTCTCCCCTTTGCCTTCGCCTTCGCCTCTGCCTTCGCCACCTTCTTGTCCGCCCCAGCCGAACCGCCGACCTCCATCGGCCCGATCCGCGCCGACGCCGCGCTTCCGCCGTCTCCCACCGTCCGAACGCGCCCCCGCACGCCTCCGCCCGCTCGGCTCACCGCCTCGATCACCGCTTCATCCGATCGATCCCGCCCGCCGCTCAGCCCAGCGAACCGCTCCGCGTCCGCACCACGACGCGCCAGGTCACGAAGCTCCCCCGGCAATTCCCCACCGCCTTCCACCAGTTCCGCCAACTCCGCGTCCATCGCGATGCCCAACTGCTCCGCCCAGAACCGCACCGACGGACCATCCAGCGGCGTCTTCCGCGCGAACGGCGGACGCTCCGGCGTCCGCGCCGGAGCCGACGCGTCGCGAACCACCTGCGCCAAAAACGCCGGCGAACCAAGCCACCGCGCGCCCGCCCGCCCAGCCGCCCGACGCAGCCGCCGGTCCGACGACACCACCACCGCCTCCCGCGCACCGTCCTCCTTCGCCAGCAGCCGCTCGATCAGCGAATCCGCATCCCGGCCCGGCCCCGCGTACACCGCTTCAAGCCGCCCGCGCC